>Ga0209089_10001188_pt1 | contig 23805 bp, 21 predicted proteins | sample ArcticOcean_MG_C_FD_187431 | JGI IMG/M metagenome (GOLD analysis project Ga0209089, IMG submission 187431) | Marine microbial communities from western Arctic Ocean - ArcticOcean_MG_CB2_150 (SPAdes) (version 2) | ecosystem: Environmental > Aquatic > Marine > Oceanic | place: Arctic Ocean: Canada... | reverse complement strand
CCAATTGACCGTTTAACCGATTAATTGCTCGTTCTTTCCCCGCTGATCATAGCTCGCTACAATAAACGGTTACTGATTCCGTTGCCATATCCAACCATCGCCATCCGGGGCGCGGCCAACATGACGATCCAAAAAACGGCCCGTCCTGTTGCCACCGTTGCACCGCCCATGCCGTGGGTATTGATCACGGCGTCCTGTCTGGCGACCTTTGCCATCACGGCCAGCGGCGTGACACGGGCACCGTTTTTAATTCATATGGCGCGGGATCTCGATGTTGGCCTGGCCACCATCGCAAATCTTTTCGGTCTGACGTCCATTGCCTGGGGATCGGCGTCATTTATCGCCGGCGTGGCCTCGGACCGCATGGGCCGGCGGCCGTTTCTGGTCGGCGCGCCGATTGGCCTCGCATTGGCCTTGGTCGGCGTCGCCAACGGCCAAAGTTTTCTGGCGGTAGCAGCCTGGGCCGCCTTGGCCGGTGGCTTCAGCGGTTTGTTCACGGGTGTCAGTCTGGCCGAAGTGGCGGGGCGGGTGGTCGATCGGCAGCGGGGCCGGGCGCTTGGCTGGGTGATGGCGGGGCAATCCCTGACCCTGCTCGTGGGCGTGCCCCTGGCGGCCTGGATTGGGGCCAGCCTTGGCTGGCGCGGCGTTAATCTCTGCGTCGCTGCCTTGGCCATTGTGGCCGCCGTGGCCATGTTCGCCACCACCGCTTCAACCCCGAGCAGGGCGCCGGCGCCATCAGTGGCCGTTCGCCGGCCGTCGTTGCGAGCGGCGCTTTCAGGGGCGGTCATTAGGTTGTTATGCAGCGTAATCGCGGAACGTATCTGTTTTGGCCTGGCCGCCGTTTACTACGCCACCTTCATGCTGCAGACTTATGACATATCTTTGACGGCCCTGGCCCTGCCATTGGCGGTGTTCGCGGGGGGCAATGTCCTGGGCACCATATTGGGTGGGCAACTCGGCGACAGGCTGAAGAACCGCATGTTGACCTTTGCCTTGGCTCTGATGTCTGCTGGCGTGGTTGCGGTTTTATTGTTTGCTTGGCATCCTGGCGTCGTGACATCAGTTGGCCTGGGATTTGCCTTTATGTTTTTTACCGCTCTGGCTCGGCCATCGTTGATGGCGTCGTTGGCGGATGTGCCGTCCGATGTGCGGGGCACGGTGATGGGTTTGAACAGTACGGCGGCCTCCGTGGGCTGGCTTGGCGCGGCCGCTCTGGGGGGCTGGATATTGGCGACGGTTGGATTTTCCGGATTCGGGCCCTTGGCCGCCGTTTTGGCGGCAATTGGCGCGGTTTTAGCGCTTTCCGGCCCGCGGCGCAGAGCTTACACAGATCAAAATTAGGGAGGAGATGCATTTTGACCCAGACCTTTGAAATGACCGTTAATGGCGAGGCAAAGCGGGTCGCGGGCGCGCCTTCCCTGCCGTTGATCTATGCCTTGCGCAACCAACTTGGCCTGACCGGTACGCGCTATGGCTGCGGCTTGGAACAATGCGGCTGTTGCATGGTCCTGATCGACAATGAACCTAGTTATGCCTGCACCCGGGCCCTGGATTCGGTTGCCGGGCGGGTGGTGCTGACGGTTGAGGGCCTGGGTAGGGCGGCCGACCCCCATCCCCTGCAACAAGCGTTTCTGGATGAACAGGCGGGGCAATGCGGCTATTGCTTGTCCGGCATTCTGATCAGCGCTAAGGCACTGTTGGACCGGAACCCCAATCCCAGCCGGAACGAAATTGTCGAGGCCCTGGACGTCCATCTGTGCCGCTGCGGCGCCCATACCCGCATTATCAAAGCCATAGGGCGCGCGGCCGCCCTGTTGCGGGGGGAGGATCCGGCATGAGCCCACAAGACATTACCCTACCGGCCAGCTTGACCGTGAACCCGCGTCTGGACCGCTGGCTGAAATTCCAGGCGGATGAGACCGCGCGGGTAGCCACGGGCAAGGTGGAGATCGGCCAGGGCGTGGTCACCGCCCTGTCGCAAATCGCGGCCGAGGAGCTGGATCTGCCCCTTGATCGCGTCGTCATGCTGGCCGGTGATACAGATGCAGGGCCGGACGAACGCTATACCTCTTCCTCCCTGTCCATCATGGTGTCTGGTGCTTCCATACGGCTGGTCTGTGCCGAGGCACGGGGATTGCTGGTGGGGCGGGCCGCATTGCGCCTGAATTGCAGCCCCGACGACATTTCGGTGGCGGCCGGCCGCTTCGCCGTCAACGGTGTACCAAGTGACCTGTCATATTGGAGCGTGGCGCCAGAAATTGATTGGTCCCAGGCGCCTACTGGCGGCTGGGCGCCTAAATCCCCCAGCGATTACCGTATCGTTGGCCAGGACATAGCCCGCCATGACCTACCCGCGAAATTACGGGGTGGTGCCTATCTTCACGACCGGATACCGGAGGATGTTTTGCATGCTCGCGTCCTCCGCCAGCCGGGGCGAGGGGCTCTGTTACGGTTCCTGGACGAGGCCGCGGTCCGCCGCGCCGCCGGTGCCGGGATCGAAATTTTCAAACGAGCCAATTTCGTTGCCTTTATCGGGCCTGATGAGGCGGCGGTGGAAGCGGCGGCCGCTGCGGCGGGAGAACATGCGCAATGGGACGGGGCGCCGAATATCGACCCGGCCCAGCAGGAAGCCGCCTGGCTGAAGGGCCAGCCATCCATTGATAACCACTATGGCGCCCCCAACGATCCGGCGCCGACCGGACGGTTGGTGGAGGCGACTTTCAGCCGCCCCTATGTGGCGCACGCCTCCATGGCACCATCCTGCGCCTTGGCCCTGTATGTGGACGATCACCTCACCATCTGGTCCCATGGCCAGGGCATGCATCCCCTGCGCCGCAATATCGCCGAGGTGCTTGACCTAGCCCCGGAGGCCATCACCGCCCGGCATTTGGATGGGGCTGGTTGCTATGGCCATAACGGCGCCGATGATGCTGCCCTGGACGCGGCGATTGTGGCCGTTAACAAGCCCGGCCATTGCATACGTCTGCAATGGCGCCGGCAGGACGAGTTCGGCTTTGAACCCTTTGGGCCCGCTATGCTGGTGACCATGGGGGTGCGGGTCGATGACGCAGGCCAACCTCAGGATTGGACATCCGAGATATGGAGCCCGACCCACGTCCAACGTCCCGGCACGGGCAGTGGCTCTCTGCTGGCGGCCGAGGCGCTGCCCAATCCGCCCGCCGCCCCGGTGCCACAGGACCCGGCGGAAGAGGCGGGCGGCGGCGGTACCCGGAATGCCAGGCCCTATTACGACATTCCTAATAGCCGCATTTTGCATCATCTGGTGACAACGCCCCCGGTACGCACTTCGGCCCTGCGCACCCTGGGCGCGTTGCCAAACGTTTTTGCCATGGAGGCTATGATAGATGATCTAGCCGCCATGGCCGGCAAGGACCCATTGGATTACCGTCTCGCCCTGTTATCCGACCCGCGCGCCCGGGCCGTGCTTTCGGAGGTGGCCGCCATGGCCGGTTGGGACCGGCGCGGCAAGGGCGGGGAGGGCCACGGACTGGGCCTGGCCTTCGCGCGTTATAAGAATACGGCGGCCTATGCCGCCGTCGTCGTGGCCTTGAGTGTGGATCAGACGGTCAAGCTGGAGCATATCTGGGTGGTGGCCGATGCCGGTCTGGTGATCAATCCCGATGGCGTGCGTAACCAGTTGGAGGGCGGCGCGGTGCAGGGCGCGTCCTGGACCCTCAAGGAACAGGTCCGCATGGCGGGCCCGGGCGTCACCTCCCTGGACTGGGACAGCTACCCCATCCTGTGTTTTAGCGAAGTGCCGGAAATCGATGCCCAGGTGCTGAACCACCCCGACCTGCCTTCGTTAGGGGTGGGCGAATGCGCCGTATCGCCCACCGCGGCGGCCATCGGCAATGGCGTGGCCGATGCCCTTGGCGTCCGGATCCGCGACATGCCCCTTTCGCGGGAGCGGATCATGGCTACCCTGCTGGGTTAGGGCAAATGGGAAAAATTATGCGAAATTTGTTATGCTCGGACTTGATCCGGGCATCTACTGGCACCGGCGCGCCGGAGATCACCATGGATTGCCGGGTCAAGCCCGACAATGAAACGAAGGGCGATAATAGCATCCCTTTAGATGATATTTTTTTCTTTTAGCTCGGCCAAATCAGCCCGGTCCAGATCGAGAAATTCCTTGTAGATGGCCTCGTTATCGGCGCCGATGGAACGGGCGGTATGGCGAACCTTGCCGGGGTGATTGGTCAGCTTCGGCACGACGCTCTGTAGGCGCACTTCGCCAAAGTCATCGTCCTGGACTGGCACGATGGATTCGCGGGCGGCGAACTGGGGATCTTCGAATATTTGGGCAATGGAATAGATCGGCGCGAGGGTGCCCTTCTCCCGCTCGAACGCCTCGATCGCCTCGGCCTGGGTATGACTGGCGAACCAGTCGACGTAAATCTCGTTTATCTCAGCCCGATGGGTAAAGCGGTTTTGATTTGAGTTGAATTTCGGATCGTCCGGCAACTCCGGCCGACCGATAGCTCTGGCGTTACCCAGGAAGATCGCATGGGTGCTGCCGGAAAGGGAGACGTACTGGTCATCCGAAGTCTTGAATACATTCGCGGGCGCGGAATAGTGCGAAGCGTTGCCGGTGCGCTGGGGGATTTCGCCCAATTGATCATATTGGATGGTCTGCGAATCCAGCAGCCGAAACGTGGCCTCGGTCAGTGATAGATCGATTTCCTCGCCACCCGTTATAGTGCCGCGGGCGCGCCCCAACAGCGCCATCAACACCGCATTGCAGGCGGTCAAGCCGCCTATGGAATCGCCAATGGGATAGCCGTTGTGCATGGGTGAACGGTCCGGCTCACCAGTGATGTAGGCCAGGCCGGACATGGCCTCGAAAATTCGCGCAAAACCTGGCTTGGCGGCATACGGCCCGGTTTGTCCAAATGCGGTGGCGCGCAGGATGATCAGGTTTGGGTTGGCCTGCCACAAGGTCTCCTTGTCCAGGCCCCAGCGGGCCAGGGTACCGGTGCGGAAGTTTTCCAACAGCACGTCGAACTTCGGCAGCATCTTCAGCAATAGCGCCGCGCCCTCGGGCTTGCGCAAATCCAGGGTTATAAATCTCTTATTGCGGTTGGCGGCCTTCCACCAAATGGACTTGCCATCCTTGAAGGGTGGAAAGTTGCGCAAGCCATCGCCCGCGCCGGGTAGTTCGGCCTTCACCACGTCGGCGCCAAAATCCGCCATTAGGGTGCCCGCCAGGGGGGCCGCAAGAATAGTCGCGATATCCAGAATCCGGATACCTTGTAATGGCCCGCTCATGTACAAATGCCTCTATGGGTTGCGCTGGCGAAAGAATAATACGGCACGCCTCGGCCCAGGCAAACGATTAACGCGCCGATGTTCGGTTGGGCGAACTATTTGGCGATGATTTTCGTAAAGATCATCAGCCCAATGACAACGCCGGTGACCCAGCGAAACGTGGTACGGAAATTTGGTTCTTTCGAGAGTAATTTTTGAAAACAGACTTTGGCCCCAGCAAAAGCCGCCGCGCAGAGCCAGGGGCCAAGGCCATAAATGAGCGTCCTGATCCAACGGGTGGCGGGGGGAAGGTCTGCATATTCATTATGATACGAATGAACGGCCAGCACGGCTGCAGCCATGATAAAGACAGCCGTGGTGAGTTTAATTTTCTTCATGGCGCGGTTTTTGTCCTGTCGGCTCGAGTATTTTGACCATGCTGCCCCAAGCAGAATTCCGAATTAATGAGAAACCCGAAGCGATCCTAAGTGATTGAAAAATTTCTCTAATTCCAAATATCAGAACATTTTCAGAATGAAAATTCTCTGGTTATGAGTTGGTGAAAAGGCGAGGGTTGACGCATAGTTGAAAGATCAGCGCTGTGAGCATCCGCGAGGATAAAAGGTTAAAGAAATCCGCGCTAATTCCAAACTTTCGATAGTCTTCCTGCAGTAATATGATGAGCCCTAGGACGATGCCGATGATCAAGCCGGCATATCCGATGACTGTTGACCAGCTAGACCATGTCTTGTGCCAATAAAGCCGTTCGAGATTTTGATCAATGAACGCGCCCGACCATGATGACCGTGTGTTGCTTGTAATGATGCTCTGCCAAACCGTGTCCTCTAGGGGCAATAAAATTCAAAGTACATGCCAATAGTAAACATCATTGCGGACACAACAGGCGAATTTTTGGCATCGCATTTGTGGGCCGGTGCATTTGAAAATATGATAATCTGACTAATACGAATATATCATTCATCGATCTTCGCAATACAGGACCCCAGCACATGCCATTTGAACTCCGCTCTACCATAAAATCCGGCGGCACGCTTGAAATCATGCTGGCCGAGGTGCCGATCCCGGAAGCCAAGGATAATCAGGTTGTTGTCCGTATAGACGCCGCCCCGGTCAATCCGTCCGACCTTGGCCTGCTGTTCGGCGCGGCCGATATGAGCACGGCAAAGATTTCAGGCAGCGCCGAAAGCGCCATGGTGATGGCGGACATTCCGGAGGCCATGATGAAGGCCATGGCCGGCCGTCTGGACCAGTCCTTGCCCGTGGGCAACGAAGGCGCCGGCGTCGTGGTCAAGGCCGGCTCGTCCGAACTGGCGCAGGCCTTGATGGGCAAGACCGTTGCCGTTATTGGCGGCGCCATGTATGCCCAATATCGGGCTGTCCGGGTGGATCAATGCTTAGCCCTGCCTGAAGGCGTGACGGCGGCTGACGGCGCCTCTTGGTTCGTAAATCCCATGACCGCCCAGGGCATGGCGGAAACTATGCGGATGGAAGGCCACAAAGCCCTGGTGCATACGGCAGCGGCCTCCAATTTGGGGCAAATGCTGAACAAAATCTGCCTTCAGGACGGGGTAGATCTGGTCAATATCGTGCGCAAGCCGGACCAAGTGGAGATCCTGAAAGCGCTCGGCGCCAAATATGTCTGCAATTCGTCATCGCCGGATTTTATAGACGAGTTGACGGAGGCGCTGGTGGCCACGGGGGCAACCCTTGCCTTTGACGCCATCGGCGGCGGCAGGCTGGCCGGGCAGATACTGACCTGCATGGAAGTGGCCGCCAACCGAACGGCCACAGAATACAGCCGCTATGGCTCCACCGTCCATAAGCAGGTTTATATATACGGCGGCCTTGATCGTGGTCCCACGGAATTCAATCGTGGCTTTGGCATGGTCTGGGGTATTGGGGGGTGGCTGTTGACGCCGTTCCTGCAAAAAGCCGGCGGCGAGGTAATCAACAGATTTCGCCAAAGGGTCGCGGCGGAGATCAAGACGACCTTCGCCAGCCATTATACACAAGAGGTCTCTCTCGCCGGCATGCTGACGGCGGAGGCTATGGCTGTTTATGGCAGGCAGGCCACCGGCGAGAAGTTTCTGATTAACCCCAACAAGGACCTCTAGTTCAGCCGTACATATTCAAAATCGATGGGCTGATTGTTGATGCTCCGGGCCGGTGGGGCGATCCAGGCAGCGTATTTTCCCGGCTCGGTGACCGGCTGCATCAGGTTGATCACATAGGCGCGGTCGGCTTCCGTGGGCAGCCATTGGCCATGCTTTTGGTCCCATTCCGCCACGGTAATCACGTCGCCGTTGGGGCTGACCCGAATGCCGGAGGTGTTTTCCAGGCTAAAGTTGCCGATCCGACGGTTGAAGGCGCGGTGGGGCAGTTTTAGCTCGAAATCGATGCCCTGACGCTTGATAATCTGGTTCCACCGTCGCACGCCCCGGTCACAATCGGTGACGTAATCGTCGCGCAGGCGTTCGTTGATCACTGTCAGGGCGTTATCCTGGTTGGTGACTAATTTTTTGCCCTCCAGTTCCAAGATCGGATACAGCGCGTCGCCCAGGGTATGGTCGTCGTCGATCTTGGTTTCCTCGAACCGGCCCTTCAGGCCCATGGAATAGAAGTTCGCCGCGTTGGTGGACCGTTCCGAGCCGAACAGGTCCAGGGAGACCGAGAAATGAAAATTTAAGTATTTCTGTAAGGTCGGCAGATCGATGCCGCCCATTTTCCGTACGTTGTCTTCGCCCTGTTCCTTCATCAACTCACAGGCCCGCAATACCACCCGGCCCACGCCGGTTTCGCCCACAAACATATGATGGGCCTCCTCCGTCAGCATGAAGCGGCAGGTGCGTGCGAGTGGGTCGAAGCCACTTTCCGCCAGGGACGCCAGTTGGTACTTTCCGTCCCTGTCGGTGAAGTAGGTGAACATGAAGAAGGACAGCCAGTCGGGAGTTTTCTCGTTGAAGGCGCCCAGAATGCGCGGCTTATCCGCATCGCCCGAATGCCGTTGCAACATCTCCTCCGCCTCTTCCCGGCCATCGCGGCCGAAATAGCCGTGCAGTAAATAAACCATGGCCCATAGATGCCGACCTTCCTCGACATTGACCTGAAACAGATTGCGCAGGTCATAGAGGGACGGCGCGGTAAAGCCTAGTTGCCGTTGCTGTTCCACCGAGGCCGGCTCGGTATCGCCCTGGGTGACGATCAGGCGTCGCAGCATGCCGCGGTATTCGCCGGGAACTTCCTGCCAGGCGGCCTCGCCTTTATGCTCGCCGAAATTGACCTTGCGCTCGGCTTCCGGTTCGGCAAGAAAAATGCCCCAGCGGTATTCTGGCATTTTCACATGGCCGAAATTGGCCCAGCCTTTTGCATCCACGCTGATGGCGGTGCGCAGATAGACCTCATTGGTCTGAAATTCTGTCGGCCCCATCTCGTGCCACCATTTCTGATAGTTCGGCTGCCAGGCCTCCAGGGCCCGGTGCAGGCGGCGGTCTTCCGATAGATCGACGTTGTTGGGAATGCGTTCCTGATAATCAATGGCCATCGTTCAGACCCTCCTTTTATCGAATTTGCTTTGTTGGCCACTGCCATACAGCGGCAACGCGCCGGTTTCGCCAACCGCATTGGGGCGCTGGAATATCCAGTTCTGCCAGGCGGAGAGGCGTGAGAAGATTTTACTTTCCAGGGTTTCGGGCCCGCCAAAGCGTAAATTTGCTTCCATGCCGGTCAAGGCATCTGGCGAAAAGGCGGTGCGCTCTTCAATGGCAATGCGCGCCTCGTCCGCCCAATCGATATCGTCGGGGGCAAAGGTGACCAGACCGGCATCTTCCGCCCCCAAAGCGTCCATGGCCTCACCCTGGCGCACCGCCAGGGCCGCCACCGTGTCCGCATCATCCAGGAACCGCGATTGCAGGCGGGTCAGGCCGTTGACCATGTCGTAGGGGCCAAAATTCATGGCCGTCAGGGACACCATTGCGGGGCCTTGATTGTCACCTTCAAACTGGCCATCGAGCATGTAACTGCGATCCGCCGCCAGTGCTAGTTCCAGCAAGGTGCCACTAAAGCACGATCCCGGTTCGATAAAGGCGAAAATGCTGCGGGAGGTGACATCAATACGCTTCAAGGAGCGTTTCAGGTACAGGATCACCTCGCGCACCAGCCAGTGATCCTGATTGGCGGCCAGGACGGCATCGTGGGCGGCTACGAGATCGCCGTCGCCGCTGGTATGGAACAACCAGGTGCCAATTTCGTTCTCGTTGGTGCGCAGGTGCAGGATTGCGTCGTCCAACTCGCGCGCTAGGCGCAAGGGCCAATATTCAGCGCCCAGCGCTTGGATGGCCGCCACATCGGTGGGCGGCGCCTCGGTTGGTCCCTGTATTGTCAGACTGCTGGTACGGCTATTTCGGTCAATTTCCACCGACAGGGTGGAATAGCGGACGGTGTCACCATCGATAGTGCGTTGCAGTGGTGTCAGCGTGATGCCCTGGGCCCTCGCAGGACGGTCCGATTGGGCCACGGCCTGGGCCGCGCGGGCGGCTATGGCGTCATGGTATTTGGAGCGCGGCGCGATCTCGTCAATCAGCCGCCAGTCGACGGCGCGCTGGCCGCGGATGCCTTCTTCCAGCGTACAGAAGAAATCGGCCCGGTCGCGGCGTACCTTGCGTTTGTCCGACAGACGGGTCAGGCCGCCGGTGCCGGGCAAAACTGCCAGCAAGGGCACTTCCGGTAGAGATACCGTGGTGGCGCCATCATCGATCATGACGATCTGGTCGCAGGCCAGGGCAAGTTCGTAGCCCCCCCCGGCGCAGGGGCCGTTGACGGCGGCAATATAGGTTTGCTGGGAATGGGCGGAGGCGTCTTCGATGCTGTTACGGGTCTCGTTAGTGAATTTGCAGAAATTCACTTTGTAGTCGTGGGACGAGGTGGCCAGCATGCGGATGTTGGCGCCGGCGCAAAATATTCTGTCCTTGGCCGAGGTAAGGATAACGGCGGCCACTTCGGGATGCTCAAAGCGCAGGCGCTGTACGGCATCATAGAGTTCGATGTCAACGCCCAGGTCGTAGGAGTTCAATTTTAATTCGTAGCCGTCCCGCAGACCGCCGCCTTCATCCACGGCCATGGCTAAGGTCGCCACGCGATCCTCGATCGATAATTGCCAATGGCGGTAAGACTTCGGCGCGGTGCGAAAATCAATCATGCGATGCAGTCCCTAATACCTCATATATAATAGGCAATATAATGCATAAAAAAAGAATATAAAGCATTATTTTACAGGTCCCGCCGTCGCCCTCGTTTCCTTGCCGTGCACCCCTTCGCGATAAAGAATATATATCCCGGTGGTGATCAGGACGGCGGCGCCGCCGACGGTCCAGCGGTCGGGCAGATCGCCAAACACGAGATAACCGAACAATGTATTCCATAGCAGGGCAGTGTAGGACAGTGGCGCCAACACTGCGACGGGCGCGAATTCGAACGATTTAATCAATAAGTAATGACCAACGCCGCCCATCAGGCCCAGGGCCACTAACATAAGCCAAAGCTCCGGCGATGCTGGGCTTTGCCAAAAGAAGGGCACCGCCAGGGACATAATCCCGGCACCTACGAAGCCGGTGTAAAACAAGGTTGTGATCGGATCATCCTTGCCCGATAGCATACGGGTGGTGATCTGGTACAGGGCATAAGCGAGCGCCATGGCCAGCAATAGCCAGACGGCCCAATGCATGGCCTCCACGCCGGGACGCACAATGATCATGGCGCCAATAAAGCCGACGGCAACCGCGCTCCAGCGCCGCCATCCGACCGCCTCGCCCAGCAACGGCACACTCAAGGCGGTCACCATGAGCGGCGAGACGAAGCTGATCGCCACCGCGTCGGCCAGGGGCATGTATTGAATGGCGGTGAAAAAGGCGATAGTGCAAAATATCAGCAGCAGGGAGCGGAACCATTGCAGCCCGGGCCGGGTTGTCCGCAACAGCGCGCGTCCCCGCCGGGGCCAGAAAAATGCGGCCATGAAGGCAAAATGGAAAAAATAGCGGGCCCAGGCAATTTGCATCACGGGTAGTGTCTGGCCCAGAAATTTGGCGAGAAGGTCCAACAGCGAAAGCAGAAACATAGCCGCCAATGCCAATAAGATACCGGCCAGCTGGTTTTGCCTGAGCAAGGCGAAGTTTTCGGCGGCCGTTTCTTTTTTCGCTGCTGTTTTCACCTAGTTCAAACGGCCCAGGGCCTTGGACATCAGCAGGTACAGTTTGCCCACGTCAGAGGACAATAATACAGCCGCCAGGATGTCCTCGGGGTAATTTTCCTCCGCCTGCGCCACCAACTCCTGGAATTGGACGAAATAGCTTTCCACATGTTCGCGGAAGCCATCGTCGTCTTCATAATTGGTCCGGATGGCATCCAGCGAGAACTGGTCTCGGCTGCGGACGATGCGCCGGGCGAAAACGCCTCGGTCACCGTCCAGGTAGCGGTCCCAGGCATCCTCTGGTACATTCTTTTCCAGGGGGCGAAAGGTGTTTGAAGCTTCGGAAATGGTTATGCGGGGCAAGGAAATACGGCCGGCCGCGGCGGAACCAAGGGGGCCGGGACCCACAGGCAGGATCAGGACTACCAAAGCCGGGTGGCGCAGCGTTAATGCGGCAAACCGTAAATTCATGTCCCATTGTCCCCGACTGTGCCGCTCAGGTCAAAGTGTGCCTTGACGGGCGATTAGGCCTGCAAGACGCCAATGCGCCTGGGACTTTCCCGTATTTCGGCGCGTGTGCGCCGTTTACAATCGACGGTGGCTTGGACGGGGGGTGAGTAGTTGATACGACGTAGGCTGATGCAGATGTTGGGGGGTGTCTTTGGTTTTCTGGCCATCGCCCTGGCCACGCTCGTGCTAATCCATGAGGATGGCGACGTCAGCACGGAAATTGAGATAGGGGCGCCCCTAGCGCAGGTTTGGCGGGTCTTGGAGGACACCGCCCGTTACCGGGAATGGAACCCATTGATACGTGAAGTTACCGGCGAACTACGCACTGGCCGCCAGAATTAGCCATTCCCGGGCTGTTTTCCGGCAAGCATAAGCTCATCATTACGGCAATAGATGGTATCCGGACAAAATTGGGTCATAGCGAGGAGCTTTCGGGGCTTCTAGTGGGTCCCTTAACCGCCGGTCATCTAGCTCGCACGCGTGATGGCTTTATGATCATCGACAAAGCGCTTAAGCTACGCTACGAGGGCGGCAGATGAAGCCGGCGAGGACCGTCGGCCAATGGGAAGACAAAGTTAATGCCAACACGCACCATATATGAGGCGCCGCGCCCCGCGCCACGGCCCGGGGAAACCGTGGTCACTAGTACCTGTGGCCACAATTGCGGCGGCCGCTGCGTAGTCAATGCCCATGTGCGCGACGGCCGCATCGACAGGATTTCCACCGATGCCCGGCGCTGGAACTCGGAACATCCCCCCTTACAGGCCTGTGCCCGTGGTGTCGGTCAGATCGAGCGCACCTATCATCCCGACCGTTTACAATATCCCATGCGCCGGACGGGTCCGCGCGGGTCCGGCCAATTCGAGCGTATTTCCTGGGACGATGCCCTGGACGAAGTGGCGGCACAGTTGTTGCGCGTGCGCGAAACCTGGGGTAACGAAGCCATACTCGACGGTTCCCGCTCGGGCAGCATGTCCATGTTGCACGGCCGGGGGGCGGCAAAGCGCTTTTTGCACCTCTTTGGCGGCTGCACCAATTTGTGGTCGAACATGTCGTGCCAGGCAGAGATTTTCTCCATACGTACCACTTTTGGCCCGGAAATTGCCTACAAGGCGGCCGGCCGCGAGCCCACCGACTATGTCAATTCAAAGCTGATCTGGATGTGGGGCTGGTCGCCAGGCGACGGCACCTTTGGCACTGGCACGATGCAATATTTGAAGCGGGCTAAGGAGAAAGGCGTGCGCATCGTCTGTATTGATCCGCGCCGGACCCGCACCTCTATCCAGTTGGCCGACGAACATGTCTTCATCCGGCCTTCTACGGATACCGCCGCCTTGATCGCCATGGCCCATGTCATCGTCAAGGAAGGGCTGCATGATCAGGCCTATTGCGACCGTCATGTGCTTGGTTTTGACGAGGCAACCCTACCCTCCGGCGCCCCGTCGGGGGCCTCCTATCGCAGCTATTTGCTGGGCGCGTGTGATGGTATCCCTAAGACGCCGGAATGGGCGGCCGGGATAACCGGCATTCCCGCCGCGACGATCCATCGCCTGGCCGTGGAATTCGCCACCGCTAAACCGGCGGCCTTGCAGGGCGGCTATGCACCGGGGCGAACGGCTTTTGGCGAGCAATTCCACCGGGCGGTTTATGCCCTGGCGGCGATCACCGGCAATGTGGGCATCGTGGGGGGCAACTCCGGCGCCAGCAATGGCGCTACGGGGCAAAGCTATATTCAGGGCTTTCCGGCGGGGCGGAATCCGGTCGACGCCGAGGTCTCGGCGCCGTTGCTGGCGGACCTGTTGCTGCACGGCAAAAGCGGCGGCTATCCGGCGGATATAAAATTGATCTATTCGGCCGGGGGCGATTTGTTCAATCAATGCCCCAATGCGGCCAAGACCGCCGCCGCCCTAGACAACGTTGAATTCATCGTGGGCCAGGACCATTTTCTGACCCCGACCACCCGCCATGCCGATATCGTGTTGCCGGCGACTACATTTTGGGAACGCAACGACGTCCACACACCCTGGGCCGGGGCCGGCCATTACGCCATCTTCATGGGTCAGGCGATCGCGCCCATGTACGAATGCCGCAACGACCTGGATATCTTCACCGATCTCGCCGGGCGCGTCGGCATCGAGGGTTATAACGACCGGGAGGAGATGGACTGGCTGCGCGAACTCACCAAGGAGGCGGTGGATGATTTCGATGCCTTCAGAGAGCAGGGCGTGGCCCGGTTTCCGGCACCTCAGGATGCGGTCGCCTTCGCCAAGCAGATCCGCGAGCCTGACAGGCATAAATTTTCCACGCCGTCAGGCAAGATCGAGGTCTATGCCACCGCCATCGCCGACCACCCCGACCCCTACGGCCTAGGCGTCATTGCGCCAATCCCGACCTGGGTGCCGCACTTGGACCACGACGCCGCCTATCCGCTTAGCCTCTGCAGTCCCAAATCCCGGGCTCGGACCCATTCCATCCATGGCAATCAGGACAAGCTGGCCAAGGTTGACCCCGATGATTTGTGGTTGCACCCGATGGATGCCGAGGCGCGGGGCATTCATGATGGCCATTTGGTTCGGGTCTTCAATGCCCAGGGCGCGACGGTGCTGCCGGCGCGGGTGACGGAAAATATTGCGCCAGGCGTCGTCTCCATCAAGGAAGGGGCCTGGTTCACCCCCGATGCAGACGGCACCGACACCGAAGGCTGTGCCAATGCGGTAACTTTGGATCGCTCCGCGCCCAGTGGCGCGACCACCTATAACACGAACTTCGTCGAGGTGCGGCCGATGAATAACTAGACCTGAACCTTGCAGGCATCCGGCACCAGATCGACCAGTTCGTCCAGGCAGGCGCCCAGGGTCCGGGCGGTGGTGTCTAGGGTGGTGTCGGCCTTACGGTAGAGGCTTTCACGGCCATCCAGGATGCGGTGCAGATCGTCCATGGCCTCCCGGTTGCCGGCCATGGGGCGCTGGTCGCCCTGGGCCGCGACCCGGGCCATGTGTTCTTCCGGCGAAGCTTGCAGCCAGATTGTGTAACAGGACGAGAGCAGGCGTTCGAAGGTGCCCGGCTCCGTAACTAGGCCGCCGCCCGTCTCCAGCACCGCCCTGGGATGGGCGTCGATCACCTGGTCCAGGCATTGCCGCTCCAACCTGCGGTAGGCCGCCTGGCCCAGCAGGTCGAAAATCTCGTCCAAGCCCATGCCGGCCTTTGCCTCTATCTCCTTGTTCAATTGGACAAAGGGCAGGTTCAGGCGCTTGGCCAGGGCGCCGCCCAGGGTGCTTTTGCCCGCGCCGCGCAGCCCGATCAAGGCAATTCGGCCGCTTTGTCCGCCCTCCGGCGTATACCGCTGGCGTAAATGGCGATGCAGGTCGGCCAGATCATCGCTGCCAAGGCCGGACAATTGTTCCAGGATTAAGGCCATTTCCACCGGCCGGTCTGGGCCGTCCTGGACCAGTTCCGAAAGGGGCAAGTTCATGGCCGCCGCGATTTGGCGCAATAGAATGATGGAGACATTGCCGCGGCCGCTTTCCAGTTGCGCCAGATAACGCTCCGAGACCCTGGATTCAGCTGATAAAATCTTGCGTGTCATGCCGCGCCGGGCCCTTGCCCCGCGCACTCGGTCACCCAAAAGGGTCAAATAGCGTCTATCGTCACCGGCCCTGTCTGCCTGATCCCATTCTATCTGGTGGCCCATTGGCATTGTCCTGATTTCGCAATCGATTTGATATTGGAGCATGAATTGAGGTTTTATGCACTATATTTCTTTATGATTGTATTTTTGGATATTTATGCAGTATATAGCAGTTAACTCCAAGCTAACTTATCGCGGATATTGGGGAATGAATGACCAATTCCATCACCATACTGGTTGGTACCATCACCGGCACCGCCGAGCTGGTCGCCGAAGATGTCCGACCGGTGTTGAAAGAGGCCGGTTATAAGGTTGAAATCCTGGATATGGACGGCCTGACCCCGGATGTTTTGTGCCACAACGAGCTCATCCTGATTTGCACCTCGACATACGGCCAGGGCGATGTGCCCGACAATGCCATGGCGCTATACGAGGCGTTGGATTTGTACCAGCCGGATCTGTCGGGGCTGCGTTATGGTGTAATTGGCCTAGGTGACAGCACTTATGCCGATACCTACAATCAAGGCGGCAGCCGGTTCGACAACCTGCTGCGTAAACTAGGCGCCGAACGGGTCGGCGAGGTGATGCGGCACAACGCGTCAAGCGATGAACTGCCGGAGGAAGCGGGCGTCGCCTGGGCCAGGGACTGGGTCCAGACCCTGGCTAAATAGCAATTTTTGCGACAATGGGAGGATTTTAGGTATGGCAAGCGGTTACAGCACATTCGATCTATCCCAGGATCCGCCCTTGGTGACCGTGCCGCGGGACTATAACCTAGCCGTGGATTTCGTGGACCGGCGGGTCGAGGAGGGCTTCGGCGACAACGTTGCCTTTATAGATGATGACGGCAGCCACACCTATGGCGCCTTGCAGGATGGTACCAACCGCTTCGGCAATGCTCTGTTGGATTTGGGACTACAAGCGGAACAACGGGTCATGCTGTTGCAACTGGACAGCGTTGATTTTCCCATCGCCTTTTTTGGCGCCATCAAGGCGGGTTTGGTAGCAGTCCCCGTAAACACCCTGCTGACTACCGATGACTATCATTATATGTTGCGGGATTCCCGAGCCAGGGCCCTGGTGGTCAGCGCTGAACTGCTGGCGGTCGTGGCGCCGGTCCTGCATAAAATGCCCGATCTGCGCCATGTCATCGTGACCGGTACGGGTGATACACAAGGTCATCCCAGCATGGCCGCGACTTTGGCGGGCGCGGGTGCAGCGTTGGAGGCGGCGGCAACCTCGGCCGATGACGTGGCATTCTGGCTCTATTCCTCCGGCTCCACGGGACGCCCCAAGGGCGCGCCGCATCTGCAAAGCGACATGATCCATACGGCGGTCCTATATGGCCTGTGCGTGTTGGGCATTCGGGCCGATGATGTGGTCTATTCTGCCGCCAAGTTGTTCTTCGCCTACGGACTGGGTAATGCCCTGACCTTTCCCATGCTGGCCGGTGCGACCTCTGTTTTGATGGCCGGGCGGCCCACGCCGGAGGCCGTTATGACCAGGATTAAGGACAACCAAGCCAGCATTTTCTATGGCGTGCCGACCTTGTATGCGGGCATCCTGGCGGATGACAGTATCGGCCGCGACAGCTCGTCGCCGCGTCTGCGCCACTGTGTTTCCGCTGGCGAGGCGCTGCCTGAAGAGGTCGCCAAACGCTGGGCGACGCGCTTTGGCGTGGATATCCTGGATGGTATCGGCTCTACTGAGATGCTGCACATCTTTGTCTCCAACCGTCCTGGAGATGTGCGCTATGGCAGCACCGGGCTGCCGGTGCCGGGCTATCGCTGCCGCCTCACCGACGATGCGGGTGCCGACGTGGCGCCGGGCGAGATCGGTGATTTGCTGGTCAGCGGACCGTCGTCGTCACCCTATTATTGGAACAACCGGAAAAATAGTGTAGCCACTTTTGAAGGCGCCTGGACCCGGACGGGCGATAAATACTTCCAGGACGAAGACGGCTATTTCATCTATGCGGGGCGAAGCGATGATATGCTGAAGGTGGGTGGCATCTGGGTCTCGCCGTTCGAGGTCGAATCCGCCCTGATGGCCCATGACGGCGTGTTGGAGGCCGCGGTGGTCGGCCATGGCGATAGTGACGAACTGGTAAAGCCCAAGGCCTATGTCGTCCTGAAAACAGGCGGCGGTGACGAAAGCCAGGCCGCCGAACTGCAACAATTCGTCAAGGGGCGCCTAGCGCCCTACAAATATCCTCGTTGGGTAGAATTTATCGACGAATTGCCCAAGACTGCGACGGGTAAGATTCAACGTTTCAAGCTGCGGGATTGACGGAGCCAGAGAATGACGGGCGGTTTTGACAGTTTAGAGGCGGCGGGGCAGCGCCTGGAATGCGCCTGGCTTGGCGCCGCGCCATCCCCTGATCCCGATGGCCCACCCACCCTCGTCTTCCTGCACGAGGGGCTGGGTTGCGTAGCCCTGTGGCGTGATTTCCCGGCCCGCTTGGTAGCGGCCACCGGTTTGGGCGCCTTCGTTTACAGCCGGCAGGGATATGGCGGCTCCGACCCCTGCGCCCTACCACGGCCCATTACCTATATGCATGACGAAGGGTTACGGGTTTTGCCGGCACTGTTGGCCGCCGCCAGGATTAAGCGGCCGATCCTGGTGGGTCATTCCGACGGTGCGTCCATCGCCTTGATCTATGCTGGCGGCACCCCGGCGGTTGGCCTGGCCGGTCTGATCCTGGAGGCCCCCCACGTCTTCATGGAGGCGTGTAACGCCGACAGTATTGCCCAGGTACGGGAAACCTATGCCACCGGCCAATTGCGGCAACGCCTGGCGAAATATCACGGCGACAATGTGGACTGCGCCTTTCGCGGCTGGTCGGAGCCATGGTTGGGGGCGGGCTTCAGCAGTTGGAACTTGGAAGCATATTTACCGAATATCTGTGCCCGACAGCGGGTGCCAACCCTGGTGATCCAGGGCGCCGATGACGAATACGGCACCATCGCGCAATGCCGGGCGATTGAACGGGGCATTGGTCCCGACGTCACGACCCTGTTCATGCCCGATTGCGGCCATGCGCCGCACAAGGATCAGTTTGAACAAACGTTGTCAGCCATGGCGAGGCATATCGGTGCTATCATCTAGAGCATTCCCGGCTGACGTCACGTCATCAGGCCGTCATGACATCCTGCTATAAGGCAACACTGCTTCAAGCCGTGAATTTTGTATATTTGATCCGCCCAGGACGCGGGTAACGGCCGAGCGTAGAGGCTATACTCTAGAGCCTTTTCATTTTGAAAGTTCTCAAATCTTTTAAATAGTGCAATTTCTCCAATCACTTAGAATCACTTCGTGTTTCTAAGTGATACGGAATTACTCTAGGCCGCTTTCCTGCGTGGTATAAACGGCTGGCGAGGCTCAACCTCTAAATCACGGATCGACTTCGCTTTATGTTCATCGCAGTACGAACTACCATCGGAGCGCATTGAGCCGCAGTATTCGTGGCTAGGATGGTCACCGTGGGGCCACATGGGCCAAAGACACCCTCTGCTGGGCCGACTATCAAGCATTTTCCGCTCTCTAACGTTATCAAATTAGGTTATGTGACTATGCAACTCATTAATAATATGTTGCGGCGCAACATAATGTCAAGTACCGATTATCATTAAATGAATCATCGTTCATCGCTTTTTTCGAATCGGCCTGTGAATAAGTCCTGAAAAAGCACTCGCTTTGCCTGTTTGCCCCAGTCGTGTAATCTTGGAACCATGATAAGACCCAGCGCAAGCCAAGTTAGCTATTTGAACAGGGGATTGTCCCAACCGGGGGGGAAACTGCCCCTTTTCGATGAGTACGGCCAGGAGATAGATATTCGGACAATTCGGGCCTGTATCAAGGCCGGCTGGTCCGAACCCTGGTTCGCCAATCCGTTGAAGCCCGATTGGCTGGTTTGCCGCATAACGGACAGCGGCCGGGCGGTGCTGGCCAAATAGGACGTCACGATGACCGCCCCAGGCCAGATGCAGCACAGTTTTTGAGTAGGAATTGGGTTTAGCCATGCCATACAAAACCTTTAATTTTACGGACGAGCAAATTCTGATGCGTGACAGCATTCTGGGCCTGCTGGGGCGGGTACTGCCGGCGGAAAAAATGTTGGAGCTCGACAAGGCCTCAGCCTTTCCCAGCGAGGCCTTCCAGGCCATTGCAGCAGACGGCTGGCTTGGCCTGCCCATAGCAGCAGAATATGGCGGCGCCGGGGCCTCCAACATGGATATGGCAGTCTTCATCGAGGCGATGGGCTATTACCATTTCGGCATCCGGTCCGCCTATATGACCACGACGATCTATGGCGCCTCGCATTTGCAATACCATGCCACTGAGTCCCAGCGGCAAGAGCTGCTACCGCGCCTGATCGCGGGGCAATTAAAGATGTGCATCGCCTATTCCGAGCCTGACAGCGGTTCCGACGCCGCCGGCATCCGCACCCGTGCGGTCCGCGACGGCGATAGCTATGTGATCAACGGGCAAAAAATCTATATCACTAACGCCCATGTCAGCGATTACATGGTGGTCTCGGCTAAGACCGACCCGGATGCCGGGCATAAGGGATTGAGTCTTTTCCTGGTCGATAGCAGGACGCAGGGGCTATCGATCCGGCCCATGGACCCCTTGGGTTCCCGCACCTCGTTGCCGAACGAAGTATTCTTGGATGACGTACGCGTGCCGCTGGGCAATCTGCTGGGGAGCGAAGGCGGCGCCTGGCCGATGTTAATGCGGGGCCTTAATCAGGAACGGCTGTTGCTTGCCGCCACTTCCGCCGGCCATTGCCTGCGGATCCTGGAACTGGCTAAGGATTTTGCCGTCAACCGCAAGGCCTTTGGCAAACGCATCACGGAATATCAGGCGATTTCACACAAGCTGGCGGACATGCATATGTTGACCGAGTTGGCTCGTTTGGCGACTTTTCACGCAGCGCGGATGCTGGACGTGGGCGAGGACGCCGTTTTGGAAACCACCACGGCCAAGGTCGTGGCGACGGAAAATAATTTTAAGGTTGCTGACCTGGGCATGCAGATCATGGGTGGGGCCGGCTATATGGCGGGGGAGATGCAACGGCTATTTCGCGAGGCACGCCTGGGGCCCATTGGCGGCGGCACCTCGGAAATTCTCAGAAATGTCATTGGCAAACGAATGGGGCTTTAGCGTGGCCGTGAACCGGCGTAATACGCTGAGGCACCGGCTTGGAAATGAGAGATGCGGCTGGCAACAACTTCGAAAGGTTGGCAAACTGGCCATGGCTGGGGGCAAGAATTGAGCGGACGGCATGGCATGCAACGGAGAAATTAAACGCACGATGAAACTCGGGCTCGACGGGGTCGATGATGTGACCCATGTGGACGAGGCGGCGCGGCGCAATCTGCGCCGTTCTTTCATCGGTGTGCGGAACATCCTGATCCACTTGCCGAAGGCGCGTTTGGTCGAGGCCGAGATAGTCGCCGATCAGGCCTAGGAGCTGATGGCGTCCGCGTCGCAGGACCGTCTTAACCAGGCCATGATCCTCTCGGCTTCGGCCCAATTATTCCAGGCCGCCGAAAGGCTGTATGAAATCGCCCCGCGGGTTCTGACCCCATGTCGACAAGGCACCGACCAGTTCAAATAGCGCTGATAAAGGTGTTTTATAAAGGCGCTGTTGGCGCCAAATAGGAATGAGGAGCCTTCAAGGTCCGTGCCTGCGGGGGCCACGCCGTTAGCGTCTACACTCTTCGCGTCCACTATGGAATTGTTCCCACCGACGGCTTTCTGCCGCCATCTCCACTGTAATTACAATCCCCACGCATATTGTGCGCGGTATGGTTAACCCTTCATTACCTGCAACATGGTGCTGCCCAGTTTTGCAGGCGAATCCGCCACTTCGATACCGGCACTGCGCATGGCCTCCATCTTGTCGCCGGCCGTCCCCTTGCCGCCCGAAATGATGGCGCCCGCATGGCCCATGCGCCGGCCGGGAGGCGCCGTGACGCCGGCAATAAAACCGACCATGGGTTTCTTGATCTTAGACCGCTTAATGAATTCCGATGCTTCTTCCTCGGCCGTACCGCCGATCTCGCCAATCATCACGATGCCCTGGGTCTCGTCATCGGCCAGGAACATTTCCAAGCAATCAATGAAATTAGTGCCATTGATCGGATCGCCGCCAATGCCAATGCAGGTACTTTGCCCCAGACCGGCGGTGGTGGTCTGGCCCACGGCTTCATAGGTCAAAGTACCGGACCGAGAGACGACGCCGATCTTGCCTCGGGTGTGGATATGACCCGGCATGATACCAATCTTGCATTCATCCGGGGTAATCACGCCGGGACAGTTCGGCCCGATTAGGCGGGTTTTGCCCGACGCCTGCAAAGCCCGCTTGACGGTGACCATATCCAGCACGGGGATGCCTTCGGTAATGCAGATCGCCAATTCGATTTCGCAATCTATGGCTTCTAGAATGGCATCCGCGGCAAAGGGCGGCGGCACATAGATTACGGAAGCATTGGCTGCCGTCGCCGCGATCGCATCGGCCACGGTATCGAACACCGGCAGGCCAAGATGGCTTTCGCCGCCCTTGCCGGGCGAAACACCTCCGACTACCTGGGTGCCATATGCTATAGCCTGTTCCGAATGGAACGTGCCCTGATTGCCGGTAAATCCCTGGCAGATGACTTTCGTATCCTTGTTGACCAGCACAGCCATCAGGCGGCGTCCTGCACGGCGCTGACTACTTTGGCGGCCGCGTCTCCCAAATCGTCGGCGGAGATGATGGTCAGGCCGGAGGCGGCCATAATTTCCTTACCTTTTTCTACGTTCGTGCCGGCCAGACGCACCACCAGCGGCATGGTCAAATTCACTTCCCGGGCCGCTGCGATGACGCCTTCGGCAATGATGTCACAACGCATGATGCCGCCAAAAATATTGACCAGGATGCCTTTGACGTTCTGGTCGGACAAAATGATCTTGAATGCCTGGGTCACCCGCTCCTTGGTGGCGCCGCCGCCCACATCGAGAAAGTTGGCCGGCTCGCCGCCATGCAGCTTGATGATATCCATGGTTGCCATGGCCAGGCCGGCCCCGTTTACCATGCAGCCGATGCTGCCATCCAGCTTGATGTAGTTAAGATCCGCCTTGGCAGCTTCCAGCTCCGCCGGGTCTTCTTCATCCGGGTCCCGCATGGCTTCGATATCGGGATGCCGATACAGGGCGTTATCGTCAAAATTTATTTTGGCATCCAGGGCGATGACCTCACCGGCGCCGGTCACCACCATTGGATTGATCTCGACCAACGAGGCATCTGTATCGACAAAGGCCCGATACAGCGCCGTGATCAACTTGACGGCGGAGGTAACCTGTTTGCCTTTCAGGCCTAGGCCAAAGGCCAGGCGCCGGGTGTGATGGCCCTGCAGGCCGACGATGGGATCAATCACCAAAGTCAGGATTTTTTCCGGCGTCTTTTCCGCCACCGCCTCGATATCCATGCCGCCCTCGGTCGAGGCCATGATGGCAATACGCGAGGAGCCGCGGTCCATGACGGCGCCGAGGTAAAGCTCCCGCGCGATGTCGCAGCCGTCCTCGATATACAGGCGTTTGACTTCCCTGCCCTGGGTCCCGGTCTGGTGCGTGATCAGGGTCATGCCTAGGATCTCGGTAGCGAGGGCACGGACTTCGACAATGGACTTGGCCAGCTTGACGCCGCCGCCCTTGCCCCTGCCGCCGGCATGGATCTGGGCCTTGACTACCCAGACCGGTCCCGGCAATGCTTCGGCCGCCTTTACCGCCTCTTCCACGCTATAGGCCACGCCGCCGTTCGGCACGCTGACGCCATAGTCCTGCAAGACGGCCTTGGCCTGATGTTCATGAATATTCATCGCATTCCTTAATTACTGGCCACCAACATCCACTGGACGGACCGACTATTTGGCTTTTTTGGCGGCTTTCTTCTTCGGCGCTGCCCGCTTGGCCTTTTTGCCAAGCGACGGGTCAAGTTTCTTGCAGGCGGCGATCAGATCCTTGACCGATCTGACCGAATGATTGAACGCCTTCTTCTCGGACGCGTTCAGGGAAATTTCTACGATCCGCTCGGCGCCCTTGGCGCCGATGACGACGGGAGCACCCACATACATGTCCTTCACGCCGTATTCGCCGTTCAGGCTGACGGCGCAGGGCAGCACCCGCTTTTGATCCCGCAAATAACTTTCCG
>Ga0209089_10001187_pt1 | contig 23810 bp, 27 predicted proteins | sample ArcticOcean_MG_C_FD_187431 | JGI IMG/M metagenome (GOLD analysis project Ga0209089, IMG submission 187431) | Marine microbial communities from western Arctic Ocean - ArcticOcean_MG_CB2_150 (SPAdes) (version 2) | ecosystem: Environmental > Aquatic > Marine > Oceanic | place: Arctic Ocean: Canada... | reverse complement strand
ATAAATTTGTTTGGGTTATAAATATTTAATATGTTTAACCCGTTCATAAAAATAGATGAGATGACAGATGATATTCTGTTAGACAAGATTAATGAAGTTTCTAATAGGGTAGCTCAGGCAAGGCGTTCTGGGATATCTTATAATATGATACATCAATTAGAGCAAGTTTATCACCAATTAAATACTGCATACCAAGAACGCATAATGATAAAGAATACTAAGCTGGATACAAAAATTATAGAAGTTGGTGATATAGAAGGTAAAAAGGATGAATGAATATGCAGGCGGCAATTATCTTATATATAAATCTAGTTTTTTAGCAACACGAGTTGTTGCAGATTATTTGGAACCAGCCGAATTTGAAATAGAGATAGGATTTCAATTTGGCCCAACTGAAGCAAAAGTAGCAGATGATGTAAACAATGAACAAACAATAGCATATAATAAAATAGAATTTTTTGTTGAATATGTTTTGAATAAAAGTCTTTTTGTTAGCCAACATAATGATTTCTGGCGTGAGATTGCCAGTTTAGAAACTTCAAACAATTATGTAATTTTTCATCATGACCCTTATGATGATTTAATTACAAAATATTTGTATTATAAAATGCAAGCAATTTCTTTTCCTGCATTTATGATGGTTGATATGTCTGTCTGGTCAAGCAGTACTAAGTTAAAATTTAATTTTGTAGGTGAGGAATCGTGCACATTGCCTAGTATTACAGACACTGTTGGCGAACTTGCATATCATACACAACCTTGGTACCATCGAGACGATTGTGATACACGTGATTACACACCAGCCGATAAAAAAGATCTTGACAACCCACCCGAAAATAGTGTAAACTTTGATATAATATTAGAATTATTAACCAATCCAAATAATGCAGGTGAAATAATAGATATACAAAAAAAGTTTAAGCCAACTATAGTTAAATGAGAACAGATAAAGTAGGTAGAATTGTATTAGATACAGATGATTGTATTGAATTGCTGTATAATGACAATTTTAAAGACAGCATAGTTGTTGACTTAGATTCTGATGTAGATTTGTATAATAAATATACATACATAATGAATACTGGTCATTCAGTTTTAGAACAAATAACAGAGATAAACAGTATTGAGGAATTTGATAAATTAAATCAAGATAACTGGTTTATGCCAGAGGAATATAAAAATTTAAATATTGTTGATTACTTAATGGAGAAAGCAAGAAAGAAAACAGATACACTTCATTACTTACGAACAGAAGTAGAGTTGGGAGTATATGAAAAACGAGGCCTTTTTAGTTTGTTGCGGTTTCTTGTATATTTGGTAGATACAATGAAAGAACGCAACATAGTTTGGGGAGTTGGACGAGGGTCAAGTGTAGCAAGTTATGTTTTGTTTTTAATTGGTATTCATAAAGTAGACAGTATTAAATATGAACTTGATTTTAACGAGTTCCTAAAAGGAGAATAAAATGGTAGAACGAAGAACACAAGCTGGTAAACGACTTGATATGGAAGCACTAATGGCCGAGCATGGAGATACTATTGCAGTTGGTAATGCAAAAGTAAATGCTCGCGGCGATGAATTAGGGCCAGGTGGTAAAGTAACTAAAACAGCAAATGAAGTAGCAACTGCTTATTATCAGGAAAATCCACGAGCGGTTATTACACAAAGTACAAAAGAAGAACTAGGTGTAACACAACAATCTACATTGCAAGCAGATGTGTTAGTACCAGGTGCTCCTATTGAGAAACAAGCATTTGACGAATGGGTAGATCCTGAAAATACTACTGAGACACCTACAGGTAAAGTAACAACTGCAGAAAATAGAGTTGTTGCATCCGGTGCAGAAAAACCAGCACCTAAACAAAAGGCAAAAGCCAAAGCAAAGGATATAGATGAACTTTATAAATAGGACAAAATAATGAAACAATTTTTAATATCTTTCTTCCTGGTATTTTTAACATTACCAGTATATGGATCAAATCCATATTATGAATTTAAGCAACAGCACAATGATCCGTGGCCACACGGACCATGTATGTCTCCATATGATGGTGTAAGCCGAGCCGCTTGCCCCTTCAAAGATAGTACTATAAAAGCATGGGATAAAATGTGTATGGAACGATTAAATGATAGAGTTGCTAGCGGTAAACTTACTGGTAGAACATATGATTTAAAAATGCTTATAGAAGTGGGTGATAAATTTTGTAGATGCATTGTACGACGACTTCAGTTAGAATATACTGAAGAAGATTTTTTAGAAAAAGTGTATAAGCACATTACTACGAGTGGAATTAATCCTAATGGGCCTGCCAATTACGAGGCAGCCTATGCAGTATTAGAACCTACTAAAATTTGTGCTCAACAACTTAAAATACAACCGGTAGCAAGAAATGAAAATTAGAGCAATAGGTAGTAATATTTTAGCAGTTACGCTGGAAAAAGGCGAACGTAAATCAGCGGGTGGTATCGTTATTCTTGACGATGATATGAAAGATTCCGGTATCCGCCCTCGCTGGTGTCAAGTCTATGATATTGGGCCTGATAGCAAACTTAAAAATGATATCAGTACAGATGATTGGATTTTAGTTGCCCATGGTAGATGGACACAAGGCATTAAATTAGCTGGTATGACTGTTTATAAGATTGACCCAGAAGGTATTTTGTTACATAGTCTCGAACATCCAGATGGGATTTAAACAAACATTTAATGTAGATAGCCTTTCAAACAGATCACCATATAAAGTTCCAGTGCGGGAAGGAGGTGGTCTTAATGCAAACTATAGACAAAGTGAAGCACTTGCTGTATTATGTAATAAGTTAGGACAACAAGGATTAGAATACGGCAAAGATTTTTATTGGGATGATACTGGATATGAAGGTATCATTTTAACCTTTAACCAACAAGAAGATATTTGCATCGCTAAATTAAAATTATGAAATTACCAGAAGTTAACAAACCAGCAGGTATTAGCACAACAGGTTTAACTGGTGTAGTGCTAATGATATTACATATTACAGGATATTTAACAGGTTGGGCTTGGCCGATATTATATGTATTTTTAATTATTACAGGCGTTGGACAAGAGAATAAAAAACAATGAAAGATCTTTGGGTTGAAAAATATCGACCTAAGACTCTTGCTGAATATGTGTTTCGAGATGATGTACAAAAACGGCAGGTAGAGTCTTGGGTTAAGAGTGGTGCAATTCCGCATTTATTGTTTAGTGGCGGGCCAGGCGTAGGTAAGACAACACTTGCAAAGGTTTTGCTACATGAATTAGATATTGACTGGGGCGATGTTTTAGAAATAAATGCTAGTAGAGAAAATTCTGTAAATGATATTAGACATAAAATAACAAATTTTGTTAGTACATTGCCATTTGGAGAGTTTAAAATTGTATTGCTTGATGAAGCAGACTATATGTCTCCCGCTGGGCAGGCGGCATTGCGTGGTGTAATGGAGACGTATCATATGACTGCACGTTTTATTTTAACTTGTAACTATCCATATAAAGTTATCCCAGCATTACACAGTAGATGTCAAGGCTTTCATATTGAACATTTAGATGAAACAGATTTTATGGTAAGGCTTGGACAAGTATTATCAAATGAAGATGTTGAAATAGATATAGACACATTAGAATTGTATGTAAAAGCGGCATATCCAGATTTGCGTAAGTGTATTAATATGTGTCAAATGAATTCACAAACTGGTAAATTACTTTCTCCGCATCAAAGTGAAAATGCCGGCCCTGATTATAAAGTTGAAATGGTTCAATTATTTAAAGAAGGTAAAATAACTGAAGCACGAAAGTTAATATGTAGTAAAGCAAGTCCACAAGAATATGAGGATATTTTTAAATTTTTATATCGTAATTTGGAATATTGGGGTGATACAATAGATCAACAGGACGAAGCAATACTTGTTATTCGTGATGGATTAGTTAAACATACAGTATGTGCAGATCCAGAAATAAATTTAGCGGCATGCCTTGTACAGTTAAACGCATTACGATAAATACAGTTGAGGTGATGAAATGTCAAAAACCAAAATAGAATTAAATATGATGACAAAGGCCCAATTAGAGGACTATGGTCGTACTGTAGGTATTGAATTAGATCGACGTCTTAAAAAGGCTACTATTGTTCAGCAACTTCTTGAATATGAAGAAGCACCTGCAGTAATTTCGTCAGTAAAAACTCGTCCTGATCTTGTTAGTGCCGCAGCTGGCCCAGTCCAAGAGTTATTAGCAATGTTGCCAGCATACGATGGTAGTAATGCCGGCGCAATTAGTTCAGTAATGATGAAAAACCTTCATATATTTTCTGGACACCAAGTAAAATTTGGACCAAAAGGTAAAAGCTATCACATAGTTGTTAAAGGTAGTGACATTAATCAAACTTTTAAACTTTAATATAACTCCAGTGTTAATCAACTTAAATAGTGTTGATGACTACTCTGGAAGAAAATTCTTTGAAAACTTGTATAAACAGTCACACTGAGATGAAGAAAGATAGAGTTATTCTAACTGATGTTGACGGTGTACTGCTTGATTGGGAATTCGCGTTTCATACGTGGATGGAAGAGCATGGTCATACCGCACAAAAAGGACATAAGTTAGTATATAGTGTTCATAAGCGTTTTGGGATACCGCGAAAGGATGGCAAACGTTTAACAGAAATATTCAATGAGAGTGCTTCTATAGGTTTCTTACCACCCCAACGCGATGCTATGTATTATGTAAAGAAATTGCATGAAAAACATGGTTTTATGTTTCACGCAATTACATCATTAAGTTTAAACAGACATGCTGTACGTTTAAGAGAACAAAATTTGGCTAAATTGTTTGGCAATACTGCATTTGAAAAAGTAGTTTGTTTAGACACTGGTGCAGATAAAGACGATGCATTAGAATCTTATAGAGATTCAGGATGCTGGTGGGTAGAAGATAAAGCTAAAAATGCCGATCTTGGTATTGATTTAGGTCTTAGAAGTATTCTTGTAGAGCACGGCCATAATATGGATTATAAGGGCAAAGCTGTCCTTGTTAAAAATTGGAAAGAAATTTATAATTTAATTATTGAATAAAAGATAAATACTAATGTTATGGGATTAGACAATACTTTTATTCGAAACGCCGTTGAGAACATAAATCGTATCAATGGCAATAAAACACTTCTTGATATGCTATTAGAGTTTGAGAAAGTTCTCGACGATACTGGCATTTATGCTTACAAAAATTGGATGTCGGGTGAGGTTGTAGAAGGCCCAACATTAGAACGGCATTGGTTTAATGTAACACTTATGTATCCACGTGAAGGAATGCCAGATCCAGATGCTATTCGTCGTTTGGACAAATATGGTTGTAAAGTTAATTTTGTTAAAGAAGATGTTGAGGTCCCAGTTAAAGTTAAAGGTCCTGATGATTTAAAGGATTTAAAAACAAAAGAACCCAAAACAGAATCAAAACCTATTTGGTTAGTAAAAATTGAAATGCCGCGACGATTTTTAGAGACATTTGATGATCGTAGTTTGGAAGTTGCTGGCCAGAAATTAGATCTCGGTAAAGTGCAACAGGCTAGCCAAGAGGGTCTTGATGATAGTAATGAAGCCAAACACCAAGGCGAAGATATAGCAAATGAAGAACCGGCAGCTTAACGAAGGTCTACGTTATGCAGATCTACGTGAAACTATTCTCACAGAGATCTCTATAGATTTATTCCAACCTAAGGGCGGCCGCGAAGAAGATATTATCGTAGTTGCATTTGAATGTATCGACGAGCCTCCAGCAAAAGATTTAGAGGAATATATTCGAACAGGACCTATTGATCTACTAGATTCAGATTTAAGTCCTGGCCCAACTGAGGAAGGCAATTATATAGTATTTTGTGAATTCAAAAGGGACAATAAATTTCCAGTAAAATTTGTTCGTTTGCTTAATGACATTCAACATGTAGTTAGTAATAACAAATGGAAATTTAAAAGTTTCCCAAACAAAACAACAGTTGATCTATCGCCTGAAAGTTTACTAAAAGAAGTGCTATTAAATCCTGAGGATTATACTAATACAAAGGATATGCACAATAAGCAGGCGGCCGCTGAAAGTTTTTTTCATAAAGATTTAGCAAGATCCCATTATATAGCTGAGGAAAAGTTATATATTAGATTAAATCAAGGGCCACCTTTGATGTTTTTTATAGAAGCAATTGACAGTGTTGATAATCTTTTTGAAAGCCAACAACTAAAAAATAAACCCATTAAATATGATAATCCCCGCATTTTAAGATTGACAAAGCTGTTCGGTCCGTCGTATAATATTAATAGTATAGGCAAATACGTGGTAGTTACAAATAGTCACGGAAATGCAATGGCACTTAGACCAGACGCATAAGTGTCTGGATATAATGTGCACCGTACAAATTTAAATAGAATATATTCATGGATTATTGGCTGGGAACCAGTTAAGTTACAATATAACGTAAGAATGGAAGACAATGGCGTACCTCATTCATATTGCCAATGGTGTGATGAAAATTGCAAAGGCAAATGGAGTTGGTGGTTTGATAGCACGTATGGATATATTAGTTTTGAAAATGGTATAGATGTTATATTGTTTAAATTAAAAAAGTTTAAGGGTATTTAATATGTTTGGGACAATAAAGTTATATTTTTTTATACTTCTCATACTGGGTGCAGTAGGAGGAGTTGGGTATTTGTATTATACAGATACTCAAGAAAGATTAGTAGCGGCCGCTAACGAAAATGCCGTAATGAAAATTCAAGAAACGCTACAAGCACAGACTATTGAAAAATTAAATGAAGATATAGTTCGTAGTCGAGAGACTCTAGTAAAGTTGCGTAACGAGTTTGGGAAATTTAGAAGGGATTATGAAATTCTTGAAGGTAAGTTTAATAAGCGAAGTAGAAATTTTGGTACTCGCGATATAGGTAAACTTGCAGAAGTTAAGCCATCTCTTATTGAGCGGATTATTAATAATGCAACTAAAAAGGTATTGCGATGTTTTGAGATAGCATCTGGCTCGCCGCTAACACATGATGAGTTAGCCGCACGTAAGAAGTCAGAAACAAATCAAGAGTGTCCATCAATTGCTAATCCAAATTATGTGGAGGACGAGTAAATGAAAGTACGAAGTTCATTGTTAGTAGCATTATTGATGATACCTTTATTAGGTATTACAGGTTGTGCTACAACTAAAACAGTTAAGGTTCTCAGTGAGCCAGTTAATTCTGTAGCACTTAATCCACCTAATATAAGAGACTTGGAATTACAGGGTGTAAAATGGTTTATTGTTACCCCTGAAAATATTGATGAAGTTTTTAAGGAACTTGAAGATCAAAATAAAGATGTTGTATTATTTGGTATAACAGATGACGGCTATAAAGGTTTGGCTTTGAATTTAGCACAAATTAGAGAACTTCTTTTACAACAAAAGGCTATCATTGAAGCATATAAGGAATATTACGAAGAAACTGAACAACGAATTGAGAAACAAAAGGACGACTATAATAAGAAATTAAATAATAGTAAAGAGTCAAGTTCAGGTTTTTTAGACTTTTTTAGAAGGTAATATGCCCGACTATTATGCAGACCTAAATGTTAATAAAGATGCTTCAGCAAAGGAAATAAAGAAATCGTTCCGTAAACTTGCTCAAAAGCATCATCCTGATCGCGGTGGTAAAGAAGAGGATTTTAAAAAAATTAACGAAGCATATGAAACTTTAGGCGATACTGATAAAAAAGCACAATATGATATAATGGGCAGTGGAAATTATACTACGCAACCTGGCTTTACACATAGGGGACATCAATCACCATTTGAAGGGGGATTTAATCCTCATGATCCAGATAGTTTGCATGATTTTGTTCATACAGTATTTGGAAGGGGGTTTGGACAGTATCAACAACGGGTAGTTAATCATAATATTACAGTACAATATGAAATTAGTTTAGAAGATGCGTATACTGGTTTAGAGAAACGATTAGATATTAATTTATCTAATGGTGTAGTACGAAGTGTAAGTGTAAAAATACCACCTGGGGTTAATGATGGAAGCAAATTAAAATTTACTGGACTTGGAGATAATTCACAGGCATCAGTACCACCTGGTGATTTAATAATTGTTGTACGAGTATTAAATTCTCCAAAATGGCATCGTAAAAATAATGATTTAATAACTACTATTACAGTAGGTGCAGTAGATGCTATATTAGGATGCGAAGTAAAATTTAAACACATAAGCAAACAGTTTATTAATGTAAAAATACCATCTGGTACACAACCTAATACAAAAATAAGATTAAAAGGTAAAGGATTAATAAGTACAAGAACTGGAGATCATGGTAACTTAATTTTATTAGTAGAGGTAATCATACCATCTAAATTAAAGAAAGAACAAATAGAATTATACAAATCTATTAGAGATATGCGGTAAATATTAGTAATGATTACTTTAATTTTTCACCCTAATGAAATATTATTACAACCATGTGAAGAGGTAGATTTTAATATAATTGATATTAGTAAATACATTGACGGAATGGTTAATCTTATGAAAGCACACAAAGGAATAGGATTAGCGGCTCCACAAATAGGATTAAATTATCGTTTTTTTATGATGGAAACTGACATGTATATTAACCCAGTTATTCTTGAACATAGCAAAGACAATGTTATAGACACCGAGGGGTGTCTTAGTTTCCCTGGGTTGGCAATGAAAGTTAGACGTGCAAAAAAAGTTATTGTAGAATATACAGACATTGAAGGGAAAAGAAAAGAAGGAAAATTTGTTGATTATATGTCTCGGTGCTTTCAACATGAGTTGGATCATTTAAATGGTATTACTTTTAATCAACGTGTATCTAAATTAGTTTTCGATAGAGCAATAAAAAAACGTAGGAAACAACATGGCAGATAGAATAGAAGATTTAGTAGGACGAGCAGTTGACATGGCTACTGAAAACAAGCATGAATATGTAACGCTTGAACATTTGTTATACAGTTTATTGCAAGAAGAAGAGGTAATAAAGTTAATTTCTGATATTGAGGTTGATGTATCAGAATTAAATGCCAGTATAGGTAATCATATCAAAGAAGATAAAAAAGATATTACATTACCAGATGATCATGTTACACCGCAAAAGACACAAAGTCTTGAAAGAGTTTTTCATCGAGCATTTACCCAAGTTATTTTTAGTGGCAGAAAGGTACTTGAACCAAAAGATTTACTTATTAGCATAATGAGCGAAAAAGAAAGTTATGCATATTATTTTTTACTTGAAAACGGTGTAGATAAAAACGAATTAATTAAACTTATTACTGATAAGATTAATAATCCTGAAGGTGATGAATTAGAAAAATGGTGTTTAAATCTTAACAAGGAAGCAGAGAAAAATAAAATTGATCCTTTAATTGGTCGTGCACCTGAAGTATTATCATTAATGGAAACACTTGCTCGTCGCAGGAAGAATAATGTTATTATTGTAGGCGAAGCAGGCGTTGGTAAAACTGCTATTGCTGAAGGCCTTGCTAAAAAAATAGTTGACGGAGAAGTACCAAAGTTACTTGCAGACAAAGAAATTTGGTCTATTGATATTGGTGCAATGGTAGCAGGTTCCAAATATAGAGGTGACTTTGAGGAACGAATTAAGTTTGTATTATCTGAGATGGAGAAAAAGGGTAATGCTATTATGTTCATTGATGAGATACATCAGATACTTGGTGCAGGTTCAGCAGGGCAAAGTAACATAGATGCCGCACAATTATTAAAACCCGTTTTAAGTAAAGGTGATATACAAGTTATAGGTGCAACAACTTACGAAGAATATCGTAAGCATATAGAAAAAGACAGGGCACTAATGCGTAGGTTTTATAAATTGGATGTACCAGAGCCTAGTGTTGAGGATTGTAAAGAAATATTAAAAGGACTTAAACCTTATTATGAAGCATTCCATAATATTGAAATTGCAGATGATGCAATAGATTATGTAGTTGAAACAAGCAATAAGTATATTCAAGGACGTTACTTGCCGGATAAAGCAATTGACGTTATTGATATGGTTGGTGCCAAGATTAGACTATTCAATCACGATAAGAAAGCAAAAACACAAATTACAATCAAAGACATTGAAAAAATTATTAGTAAGATTGCTAAATTGCCAATTGAGGTAATAGATAAAGATGAAGTAGATACATATGAACATCTTACGGATAATCTTGCAAAGGTTGTATTTGGGCAAGATATTGCATTAACTACGTTAGTAGATGCTATCCTTGTTAACAAAGCAGGATTGCGAGAAGAAAATAAACCAATTGGTAGTTTCTTATTTGTAGGACCAACTGGTTGCGGTAAAACTGAAACAGCAAGGCAGTTAGGAAATAGCCTTAACATTAAATTGTTAAGATATGACATGTCAGAGTATATGGAAAAGCATTCAGTAAGTAAACTTATTGGTGCACCACCGGGATATGTAGGGTATTCAGAAGGCAGTGTTGGCTCAGGACAACTTATTAATGATGTTGAGCAATATCCTAATAGTGTGTTGTTGCTAGACGAAGTTGAAAAAGCTGCACCTGAAGTATTACAACTTTTACTACAAATTATGGATGACGGTAAGTTAACAAGCAGTGATGGTAAAACAGTTAATTTTCAAAATACAATTTTAATTATGACATCCAACTTGGGTGCTTCAGATATGGAACAAAACGCAATAGGTTTTGGTTCATTACAACGCACTGGTGTTGACGAAGAAGCAGTTGATTCATTTTTTGCACCAGAGTTTAGAAATAGACTAGATGCTACTGTTAAGTTTAATAAACTATCTAAGGATATTATTTTATTAATTGTTGATAAGATTCTTAATGAAACAAATGCATTGTTAGCAAATAAGAAAGTAAAAATTAATATATTAAAACCTGCTAAGGTATGGTTAAGTGATAATGGTTATAATGAAACAATGGGCGCAAGGCCTTTAAAGAGACTGTTTGAAGAAAAAGTTAAGAAGCCATTAAGTAGGGAGATATTGTTTGGCCGCCTTAAAAACGGTGGTACGGTTCGTATCACATTAGAGAATAACGAGTTAGTTTTTACATATAGTTAAATGTTTAATCATTTATATTCAGAAGAGTTGGCTTCTAAAATTAAGCCAATAAAAAAGTTATATTATAAAGCTTCGCCGTATTCTGGCTTTCCATATAAGATAGTATTTGTATGTGATAGTTTTGGAAGAGTAGGCAACTTTCGAGAGAGACATTTTAAAAATGAGTTTGATCAAGAACCAGATTATCAGAAATTTATGATAAAGTTAAATGATTGGCTTAGGAAAACATATAAACAAAAGTATGAGTTTCCTGCAAATTTAAAAGACAGGGATGGCGAACACAGAACACTATTTTTACAAAGCTACCAACATTTTAATACAATACTTAAATTGTTTGGCGAGTATATAGTATCTGCTGAGCGTCCTATAGATCAAAAGCATTATGAGATGCTACATGATGGTGATAAACTTTTATTTAGGCCGCAATACTTTTGGGGCAAGTATGAATATAAAGTAGGGTTAAAATACTCGCCTGATTTGTTAGCTGATCATCTACCTTGGTTGGAAGGATTTTTTAAAGAACGCAATTCATTAGATTATAAATTTAATTCATCAATTGAAAGAGCACTGCGTCCTGGGCTAAATATGTATAGCACTTATAATGGCTATAGGCGAACAAAGCATTATTACTATGGTCATAATATTTTCTTAAAAAATAGAGAAGATGTTATGATGGTAAAGTTAAAAATTGGTAAAGATGTACATTTTGTTGAACGTATTGTAAGATTTGAAAGTCTTAATCAACTTGCTACAGAAATTGTCGATGAAAAAACTATTTAAATGGTTTGTAATATTAGTTGTAATTGTGCTTGGGATTGGGTGGTTACAAATGAGAACAAGCGAAGCAGGTATTGATTTAATTAAATCTTTTGAGGGCTGTCGTACAGTGGCATATCAAGATCCAGTTAATGTATGGACTATTGGGTATGGCCATACAATTGATGTTAAAGAAGGTATGCGTATTACTCAACATCAATGTGATGTTATGTTAGAAGTTGATATAGAAACATATGAAAATTATGTTAGCAAATATGTTACTGTATCGCTTACGCAAAACCAATTTGATGCGTTAGTAAGTTGGGTGTATAATTTAGGTCCTACTAATTTTCGTAAAAGTACATTGTTAAAAGTGTTAAATGCTGGCAAATATGATGAAGTCCCATATCAAATGCAGAGATGGATTCATGCTAACGGTAAAATTTTAAAAGGACTAGTTCTTCGAAGAAAAGCTGAAGCGGAATTATTTAGTAATGAGCCAGATTAGCGATTTATTTAAACGTATTAAAGAATTAGAAGAGCAGATACAGCAATCTAAAGATCAGCAGGATATAGATTATCAGAATGTTTTAGATAAAACAAAAGCAACCGAAGTTGCTCAAGATAGTTTAAAAACTAACATGACCCATATATCTACTAAAATAGATGAGGTTACTAAAAAGATAGAAAAAATTGAAAAGGAATTGGGTATAGAAGAAAAGAAGACACCACCATCTTCACCTCCTGGCTTTCCTTTTGGTTTTATGTAATTATAATCTATCAAATGCCCACATTCGCTCGAGACACCACCAGCATTCTTCACAGTGAATAGTAAAATTACATGATCCTTCAACTGTTCCTTCGCATGACCATGTAATTGGAAATAATGAATTTATTAAGTTGTACTGCCGATATATGTCAGCAATAAACATTTTGTTTATTTGCCAAAAAGGTCGAAAGTGTAATCCAGCAGGACTTGCTAATTCTTTTTCTACATCAGGTCCACGCCTGTGTTCTTCTTGATTTGAATATGGCATAACACCATCTGGTGGATTTGAAGTAAGGCCATCATACAATGCATCCCATAGTTTATTGTTCATATTTTCTTCATCTCTGTCCTGGAATTCTTGCCATTCAGTTTGATGCGGATCGCTTTTGTCAGGAAAATATACTTGATGCGGCATCATATTATCAAACTCGAGAATTTCAGTAACTCGCTGTATAATTGCGGCAGCCTTTACAGGGTTCCATGGTCGTTGTCGACGTACGGTCATTGGCTGGATATACATATCTAAATTATGATCTTTTATAGTTTTAGCAAGCAGATACAACAATGCACTAGAATCTGCACCACCTGAACACCATATTCCTAAATATTTTGTTTGATTTATTTTTATAGTGTCTTTGGGGATTTTAATTACTATTGATTCTGTTTTATCAAGATTGTAGTATTCCTGTTCTACTAGATACTCTCTTTCAGCCATATGTTAATCTCCATCATTATGTATGTATTTATTAATTGGTATAAAATAGGCTCTTATAAGGTCGTATGGTAGTATCTTTATTAAATAATAATGCAGGGATGCAGTTTTGAATACACTATAACAAATAATCTCAGTGATTCGAAACTTCGCGTTTCTAATATAACGAAGAGGTAGTAATTTATGCTGTTAAACTGCGTATGGGCCATAGGCCCAATTGTTTAAAAGCCGTCCAATGTAAGTTGGACGGCTTTTTCATTATATGATAAATATAAGTATGGCAAGAACTACAACAGTAATTGATGCGTCAACTGGTACTAATTTTAATTTTACAAGTATCGAAGTCCGAGGTGATGCATTTTATGGATATACAGATGGTTTACACACCATTGCGTTTTATTTTGTAAATTTTACAGGAAAAGTATATTTAGAAGGAACACTTGCTAATGCCCCTACTAGTACAGATTGGTTTGCAGTAAGTATTAGTCCACCGCTCGATTATATGCTATTAACAGCACATACTGGAGTAGCCGCACGTTCATTTCAAGGTAATTTTATGTTTTTGAGAGTACGGATAGATAGAGATTATCTCACTCCTGCAAATAATAATTCGTTACAACATGGTCAAATATCACAAGTTCTTTTAAATCATTAAATAGTTATTCATAGTAAATAACTATATGGATACACCTCTCCCCAAAATATGTACAGCTCCTTTTAGTTCAATTCTTATTGATGTTAATAAAAATATTAAACCATGTAATCAATATGCAGAAGGACCAATAATGCGAGACTCACAAGCGGACTTTACTCGTGATGAATTTGTCCCTGGTAATTTAAATAATTCAACATTGCGAGATGTTCTTAATAACGATCGATATACAACGTTAAAAAAAAATATGCACGAAGGTGTAGTACCAAAAGGATGTGAATGGTGTCTGCAACGAGAAAAAGAAACAGGGTTTAGTCAGCGCCAAGCATTTATGCCACCTGGTGCAGAAACATATAGTACTAATAAAAACACATCATACAATGGACGATTATATTATGAAGATTGGCATAAAGGTATTACTGTATTAGAACTAGATACAAGTAATATATGTAATTTAACTTGTGCTGGTTGTGATTCATTTTTTAGTAGTATGTGGAAAACTATTGAAGATAAAATCGAACCAGAAGATAATAATCGTTTTTATATGCATGACAAACCTTATAGAAATATTCCTTATGAATTTCATATAGGCAATAAACTAATTGGGCAACTTGCAGGTGTAGATTTATCATACCTTAAGAGAGTTATATATAAGGGCGGCGAACCGTTTTTAAACAAAGACATGATAATATCATTGCGGTACTTTGATAGAATAGGTGTTCTTCCTAATTTAACTATTGGTATTACCACAAATGGTACAGTTGCTAATCCACATATAACAAGATTGTTAGATCGTGCTAAACGTGTTGAAATTGTTTTATCTGTTGACGGTATGGATAAGGTTAACAGATATATTAGGCATTCGCCTACTAACCTTTCTTCAACAGTAAATCTTATTAATTTTTGTAATCAGTTTCATAATTCGAGTCGTTATCACATTTCAATGATGCCTACGGTTATGGTATATAATATATTTTCATTGGATAAATTGCTTGACTGGTGGTTATTTGAGATGAAACCAAGATATGATAATGCAGGAATTAAAACACTTTCTCCAGTATTTTATAGTTCACATTTTTTAAGAAATAAAGCATGGCTTACTTTGCGTACATTACAGCCACATACTATTAAGCAACTTATAAAATATTATGAAGAGAAATCAAAAGATCCAAAATACAAAAGCATTAATAAAAATTCTCCTATAAAATCCCATTCAACTCCATTTGAAAATCTTATCTACGTGCTAAAAAACACAGAGTATGGCGGCGATATGTTACATGATCAAATGGTAAAGTATACAAAAGATATGGATGCTATTAAAGGCCAGAATATACTTGACGCAGTTCCTGAGTTAAAAAAAGAGATGGTGTATTTAACAGTTAAGTATCCTGGCGCTCATGAAGTAAAATTACAAGAAAGAAATTATACACGCCTTGAAATTTTTTATAATAAAATTAAACAACGATTTGTTAATAATAATACATATGTTACTGATTTAGGTAGCATTCGCGACCCAAAATAGATAAATACCTGTAGTTAAAAAATATGTATTTTGGGGATAAAATATGACGATTAGCACAGGAAGTAGCACAGGTAGTACACCAACAATTCCGTTTAACCAATCAACTACATTTGCATTAAATCAAGTGTTAATGTATGATACAACATTGAATGCATTTATTAATACTGCATTGCCAGTTGGAGGAACTACCGGAGAAATTAATACTGGGTCTAATTTAGGCGCAGGCCAGGGCGTATTTAAAGATAAGCTTGGTGCAGGTATGAGATTTAAATCTATCGTAGCAGGAACCGGTATTGCCGTTACTTCTGATACTGATGAAGTTTTTATTGCCGCAACAGGAACTGGAACAGGCGACATAACAGGCGGTGTAAGTACCGGCTCTGGTAACTCAGTTTTTAGAGATAAGAGTGGTGCTAATTTACAATTTAGATCATTAACAGCAGGGACAAATGTTACACTTGTCCAAAATTCTAATGATATTGTAGTTAACGCTGGTACAAACGCATTAACGTTAAACAGTATAGCGGATACTGGTTATGTTAAAGTAACAAATAATTTAAGTGATATTACAGCTGCTACGGCAAGAACAAATTTAGCAATTTCGTCTACTGTTGAAGCAGATGCAAAATATCTTCATTTAGACACAACAAAATCCCCAACTGTTGATGCAACAACAAGTCTCGGCGATGGCACACATAGATTTAATAACATTTATGCTGTATCATTTAAAGGTAATGCAGATACAGCAACATCAGCAACTTCTATGGTAGGTTTTACGCCTGGAGATTATCTTATAAAAGCCGGTGGTACAATGGCAGGTACATTAGTATTATCTGGTGCACCAACAGCAAATTTACATGCCGCTACAAAATTATATGTAGATGCAAGTATCTCAGACACAATTAGTGCGGCTCCTGGTGTTTTGGATACATTAAATGAAATAGCTGCCGCATTAGGTGATGATGCTAATTTTGCAACTACGGTTACAAATTCAATTGCAACAAAGCTAGCATTGGCTGGCGGCACATTAACTGGTGCATTGACGTTAGATGGCAATCCAGCAAGTTCGTTGATTGCCGCACCCAAACAATATGTAGACGCAGGTGATGCTTTACAATTAACAGCGGCAAGTAATTTAAGTGATCTAGCAAACGCCGCTACAGCAAGAACGAATTTAGGATTAGGTACAGTTGCAACAACAGCAGCTTCAGCATATTTGGCCGCTGGCACATTAACTTCAGGCGTTGCAGAAGGTAGTAATTTATATTTTACAAATGCTAGAGCAGATGCACGTATAACGGCCGCAGACACAGATGATTTAAGTGAAGGTAGTACAAATTTTTATCATACAGTTGCTAGAGCAAAAGCTGCTACAATTTTAGATGCAATTGTTAACGGAGTAACTGATGTTGCTCCTTCACAGAATGCAGTGTTTGATGCACTTGCATTAAAAGAAGGCACACTTGCCGCAGGAACAACAGCACAATATTATAGAGGCGATAAGAGTTGGCAAACACTTGATTCAAGTATAGTAACAGAGAATACAAATTTATATCATACAAGTGCAAGAGCAGATGCTCGCATTGCCGCGGCAAGTATAAGTGATTTATCTAATGTACATACCGCAGCTGCAACAGATGGACAAGTATTAAAATGGGATAATGGAAATAGTCGTTGGGCACCTGCATCACACTCTACTATAATAGGTGCCAATGATGTTAATGATTTACATATTGATTGGGGCACCGGTACTAATCAAGTAAGTACAGCAGATATTCCAGAAAGCACAAATTTATTTTATACAGACGGAAGAGCAGATACACGTATTGCTTTACAAGTAGGCGCCAATTTAGATTTGAGTTCAAAAACAACTGCTAACTTAACAGAAGGCGCTAACTTATATTACACAGACGTAAGAGCAGATGCACGGATTGGAGCGGCAAATATTAATGCATTGGCAAATGTACATACAGCAGCGCCAACTGATGGACAAGTACTTAAATGGGATAATTCAAATACAAGATGGGCGCCAGCGGTAGATATAGATACGGTATATTCAAGTTTTAATTCAGATTTTGATACGAGGTTAGCAACTAAATCAACAGCAAACTTAACAGAAGGCGCTAACTTATACTTTACAAATGCAAGAGCAGACGCACGTATTTCTAGTGCTGTGGGCACAAGTGTACAAGCATTTGATGCTGATTTAACTGCTATTGCAGGATTAGCAAATACAGACAGTAATTTTATAGTAGGTAATGGTAGTGCTTGGGTAGCAGAAGATGCCGCTACAGCAAGAGCATCATTAGGCTTAGGTACAATGGCTACAGCACTTACCTCAATTTATTACACTAAGACAGAAACAGATGCTAGGTTTGCTAATGTAGTAGGCACTGGTGCTAATTTAGCAGACCTTGCAGATGCATCAGCCGCCAGAACAAACTTAGGTTTAGGTACTGCGGCCGTTGCTAATACATCAGCATTTGCTGATTCATTATTAAGCAATTTAACAAATAATGCAACAGCAAGAACGAACTTAGGTACTATAGGTCTTCCTGAAGGTGATGCACGATATGTAAGATTAGATGTAAATTATCTTCCTACAGCTGATAATACTGTTGTACTTGGTGATACAACAAAACGATTTAATACAATTTATGCTAGGCAGTTTAAAGGACAAATGTCAGGTTCTTTTGATAGTAGTATGACTACAAATGACTTATTAGAAGGTGCGTCTAATTTATATTTTACTAATGCAAGAGCAGATGCAAGAATAACTGCGGCACTTATCGATGAAGATAATATGGCAACTGATAGTGCAACTAGATTACCATCACAGCAATCAGTTAAAGCATATGTTGATGCACAAGCACATTATTCAAGTTTTAACTCAGACTTTGATACAAGACTTGCAACTAAGACAACTGCTAACTTAACAGAAGGCGCCAACTTATATTACACAGACGTAAGAGCAGATGCACGTATTACAAATGCAGGTAGTGCTAACTGGAATACGGCATTTGGCTGGGGCAATCACGCAAGTGGTGGTTACTTAACAAGTGTTGGTGTATTAAGTTCACATACAGACGTACATACAGCAGCTCCAACAGATGGTCAAGTACTTAAATGGGTAAATGCCAACAGTCGTTGGGAACCAGGATCAGACACTGGGCATTCCACAACTTCAACATTAACAGAAGGTACAAACCTTTATTATACAGATGCAAGAGCAGATGCTCGCGTTGTAGCGGCATCAATTGATGCATTAACTGACGTTACTACTACATCATTATCACCATCTAACAATCAGGTACTTACTTGGGTTACGGCAAATTCAAGATGGGAACCTGCTACAGTTTCAGGTGGTGGAGGCGGTGAAGCAAATGATGGTGCTAATGTAGGTACAGCAGGCGTAGGTGTATATGATGGTAAGTCAGGTGCTACTTTACAATTTAGAAAACTAAATTCATTAGATGCAAATTTAACAATCGTTGATGATTCAGCTAATAACAAAATAGATTTTGATTTAAATGATGATGTAATGTTAATTACTGAAAACCTAAGTGGTATCACACCGTCAACTGCTAGAACTAATATAGGATTAAGTGACGTAGACAGTCCAACATTTGGTGGAGTTGGTACTGGGTTTATAAACATAGATGCAACCCCAAGTGCCGGTCCTGTTGCTCCTACTTATAGTGGTATTGTATTTAAAAGTATACCAGTACCATCTGGATCTGGACATAAATGGCTATTTGGTAATGAGCAAGATGGCGATCATTCCTTTTCTTATTATACTATTAATGATGCTGGTGCTAATACATCGTCAGGCGAAACTTATATAATGACTCGTCCTACAGGAACAAAATTTATTTCACTTGCTGGCACAGGTATTAGAACATATATTAATGGTTTATTTTATCCACAAGCAGATGGTACAGCTAACCAAGTATTAAAAACAGATGGTGCAGGAGCATTAGGTTGGACTAGCGCAGGTGGTGTCGGTACAGTAACAAGTATTATAGCAGGCACTGGTTTAACTGGTGGTACAATTACAGCATCAGGAACTATTGCAGTTGATGTTGGTACAGCTGCTAATAAAATTGTACAATTAGATGGTAGTGCAAAGATTCCAGCAGTAGACGGTTCATTGTTAACTGGTATAGTAACAACGAATGTTGCTGAAGGAACGAATTTATATTACACAGACGTAAGAGCAGATGCACGTATTACAAATGCAGGTAGTGCTAACTGGAATACGGCATTTGGCTGGGGCAATCACGCAAGTGGTGGTTACTTAACAAGTGTTGGTGTATTAAGTTCACATACAGATGTACATAATGCGGCCGCAACTGATGGTCAAGTACTTACATGGGTCAATGCTAACAGTCGCTGGGAGCCAGCCGCAGGTAGCGGTGGTATTGCACTAACAGACTTGTCTGTAGGCTCCGAGGGTTCAGCAAGCGGCGATGGTAGTATTGCTTATAACAATAGCACTGGTGTATTTACATACACGCCACCAACAGCAAGTGGTATTGGTGCTGGTACAATGTCTAACGTTGTTGAAGATACTAGTCCACAACTTGGTGGTGATTTGGATGCCCAAACCAATGAAATTACTAATGTTGGAAAATTACAACTTGTTGATGGTTTAGATGATAGTGTATTAGAGATTGATGTTGGATATGCAAGACAATCAACTTGGGCATTAACTGGTTCAACATCTGGTACTACTCCAGCTGAAATTTTTGTTGGAGGAACAGCAAGTCGAAGAGTTCTACCAGCAGATTATAATGATGTTGCAATGTTTGAAATAAGTGTGGTAGCAGTTGATACTAATACTCTTGCAAATTCAGCGGCATGGAAGTTTACAGGTTTTGGGTTTAATAATGCTGGTACGTTAGCTCTTATTGGTAATATTACCGAAGAAGAAATTAACGCACAAACTGGGTGGTCGGTTGTTATTGGCGTTACAAGTACTGATTTAACAATAACTGTTACAGCAGATGCAGGGTCGGCTGTAAAATGGGCCGCTTTTGCAAAATGTACACAAGCACAATCGAGTTAATAAATGAAATATATTGGACGATATAGAAAAGATGTTGATTTTCAAATATTAGTTGGAAGTTACCCTGTATTGAGTAATGCACAACATCTTCCTTATGTCTTTATGTTCATTTTTGATACTGATGATAGTGGCTTTATTACCTTATTAGAAAATGATTCTCGTATTTTACACATTGAAGAAGATACAATAACAGGTCATGTAAATGATACTGAATATACTGATGGCTTCCCTATAGAAGTAATTGAACAGGCACCGTCCCCCTCACAAGAATTTACACGCACTACCTCAGAAGAAGGAAACACAGTTGACAGCTCATTAATTGATGGGTTTGGTAGTAGTTATTATTGGCCTTTAGAGCATCTAATGAAAAGAGATTTTACACTTGGCTCTAATGCAACCTATCATAGTTATTCATATACAAAAACAGGAGCAAATGTTGATGTATATATTGTTGATACAGGTACGTCTCATTATCATCCATTTTTATTTGATAGTGCAGGCAATACTCGTGTTAATGGTTTACCAGGATATGGATTTGAAGGTGTAACTGGTGTTAAAATAACAAATGGTGGTAGTGGATATACATCAGCACCAACTGTTGTTTTTAGTGGAGGTGGAGGCAGTAGTGCCGCAGGAACAGCATATTTAAGTAGTGGCACAGTAGAATATGTAAGAATAACAAATTTTGGTAGTGGATATTCCTCGGCCCCAACAGTTTCATTTACCGGCGGTGGCGGTAGTAGTGCAACGGCAACTGCTACAATTAATGGCGATGACGATCAGAGTCACGGAACATATTGTGCTCAATGTGTAGGCGGTGATGGTCACGCTGGCATATACAGCAGTGGCTCAGGCGGCCAAGGCCCAGGCGTTGCAAAAGAATGTAAATTTTATGGTGTTAAGGTTTTATTAAATATTAATGGCAGCGGCTCGGGATATACTAGTGATATTGTTGCTGGTATTAATGCTGTTATAGCACATAACGATAGTGCTAATGGAAATTATAAAGGTAGCACAAGACCAAGTGTAATTAATTTTAGTATTGGCCATGGCGTACCAAACACTGGTGCAACATATTTTTATGACGACGAAACTGGTTCATGGGCAAGTACATTAGGCGAGGATGCTTTAAAAACAGCAACGGCACCAATATCAGGAACAATACAACCAGTTCATGTTATACAAGCATCCGGTAATGGTTATACAGCAGCTGGTGGTGCAGAATTTCGTGGGCCTATGCAGGCTCGTACAAATTTTGGAATGATTGCAAGAACACAAGCAGAAAGTAGTAATACGGATGCCGGCCAAGGAAATCCAATTTGTGTTGGTGCAACAGAAGAATATGGTGCATCAGCATCAGGATTATTAAAGCCTGCTTATTTTAGTAATTATGGTTCATCATCACTGTCTATATGGGCACCAGGTAAAGGTGTACCAGTAGGGCATTGGGATTGGACATTAAACAGTATAAGTACAGTGGCCTTAATAAATGGTACAAGTTTTTCTAGTCCATACACAGCAGGATTAGTAGCATTACGCCTAGAGGATAAACCAACAGAACTCCCAGCAGATACAAAGGCTTGGTTAATTAATACTACTACCGGTGGATCAAATCCATCTAGTATTAATACATTAATGATACCTACGCCTTTAACTACTAATCCTATTAGTGTTACAGCAAGTTCAAGTACGGTTAGTGTTAATTGGGTAGGACATAACTTAACAACAGGAAATCTAGTACAGATTAATGGTTCAACAGATGTTCAAGGATTACTGGCCGCAAATGTAAATGATTGGGCTACAGTTACAGTAGTAGATGTTGATAATTTTACATACACCGCAGGCGCTAATGCAGTTGGAACAGGCACCGGTGGCGGCTCTTCGGTACAGGCGTGTAAAGTTACAGGCACGTTCGAAGCAACAGATGGTGTATATGATAGAGGGCATACCCTGTCAAGGAATTATGATGGCGGCTCGGACAATTTTGATTATTATCCAGTAGATTATTCGGATAATAAGTTTTTTTATAGCCCATATCAAGACTATACTGTAGGATGGACAACAGCCGCTGGAAGTTTAGGTACAGTAACCGTAGGAAATTCTATAAACTATGATTTAAGTGCCCAAATATCTTCTCATACAACTGAGTCTCCGTTGCCGGTTACGTACGGGATTAATTCATTACCATCTGGTACAAGTTTTAATGTAAATACTGGAGCATTAACAGGTAACCCATCTCTTGGGGGGACATTTAATTTTATTATTACAGCAGACAACATATACAAACAAGAAACAAGATCGTATAGTTTAGCAGTCGCCGGGATAGATTTTTCGATGTCGGGTGGAATAATGCTTACAGGTGGAATAACGATAAATACATAACGTGAGGACAGAATCAAATGGCGATCGGATTAAAAATTAAACATAGTACAGGTGAGATTACAACCGGCACGGGTAATCTTACACTAAATGCTACTGGTAATTTAGTACTCGATTATGCAACATTTCCATCTGCAGATGGAACATCGGGACAAATATTAAAAACAGATGGCGCAGGTAATTTAAGTTGGGCCGCCGACTCGGGAGGCCCAGCAGACACAGATGCATTGTCAGAAGGCATTACTAATTTATATTTTACTAATGCAAGAGCAGATGCACGTATTACAAATGCAGGTAGTGCTAACTGGAATACGGCATTTGGATGGGGCGACCACGGCGCGGCAGGATATTATTCGTTATCTGCTAACTCAATTAATGATACACATATTGATTGGGGTACAGGTTCTAATCAAGTAAGTACAGCAGATATTCCAGAAAGCACAAATTTATTTTATACAGACGCAAGAGCAGATGCACGTATTACAAATGCAGGTAGTGCTAACTGGAATACGGCATTTGGATGGGGCAATCACGCAAGTGGTGGTTACTTAACAAGTGTTGGAGCATTAACTTCGCATACTGATGTAACAATTTCAGGTCCATCAAGTGGACAGCATTTAACTTATAATGGTTCCGCTTGGGTTAACGCAACAGTATCCGCCGCATCAGCCGCAGGTTCGGATACTTATGTACAGTTTAACGATGGCGGCAATATGGGTGCAGATGCAGGACTAACATACGCAAAAGCAACAGACACATTAACAGCAGGAACATTTACAACATCAGGCGCTTCACCAACATTGACAGCGGCCGCCGCAATGGCAATTACAAC
>Ga0209089_10001184_pt1 | contig 23834 bp, 21 predicted proteins | sample ArcticOcean_MG_C_FD_187431 | JGI IMG/M metagenome (GOLD analysis project Ga0209089, IMG submission 187431) | Marine microbial communities from western Arctic Ocean - ArcticOcean_MG_CB2_150 (SPAdes) (version 2) | ecosystem: Environmental > Aquatic > Marine > Oceanic | place: Arctic Ocean: Canada... | reverse complement strand
ATCGCCGCGTCAAAGATTGTCGCAACCGACAGCGCCGGCCCTACGGGTAGATACGGGACCCCTCCCATCGTGGCGGTCAACAGTATCCGTTTCATCTCGCCCCCATCCCAGCGTCAGGCTGCCTGCACTATTCAGCTTTTCCTGTGCTTCCATCACCGGGATTGCCATCGCCCGGGCTGCCATCCGGCGCCCGCGTACTGCGCCCGCCGGGACCCAAGCGATACTGCTCCATCGCGGCGGATGGCTCCGACTTTTTCTGACCAAAATACACCGTCTGGTGCGGGAACGGAATTTCGATCCCCAGCATATCGAAGCGTTTCTTGATCCGTCGATAGAATTCGCGCCGGACGCCCCATTGCAACATTGGCTTGGTTTTGACTCGGGCCCGGATCACCACCGCGCTGTCACCCAACTCATGTACGCCCATGATCTCCATGGGGCCAATAATACGTTCGCCATAAACATCGTCGGCCAAAATTTCCACGCCAATCTCACCAAGAACGGCAGATACCACGTCAGTATCCTCGCCATAGCCAACGCCGATATCAAGCACGGCGTATGAGAAATCTTTGGTGAAGTTTTCGACCGTGGTGACATCGCCGAACGGCACCGTGTGGACCGTGCCGGACAGGTCCCGAAGTTTGATCGTGCGGATCGACAAATCTTCGACGGTGCCGGAATGACCCCCAACCGTGACAAAGTCGCCAACCGCAATGGTGTCCTCTATCAAGATGAAAAGCCCAGTTATCACGTCCCGCACCAGGGCTTGAGAACCAAACCCGATGGCCAACCCGACCACGCCGGCGCCAGCCAGCAGCGGCGCTATCTGGATGCCAATCTCGGCCAGGATCACCAAGCCGCCAAAGACCACCAGCACCACAAAAATAGCCCGGCGCAACAACGGCAGAAGCGTCTTGGCCCGGCTTCCAGGTTGCTGATCGGTGCCGTCCGCGCCGGATCCGGTCAGTGACCGCGAGATCGCGCCCGACGCTAACTCCCAAGCCAATACACAGAGCACCAGCACAAAGATGATGGTGCCGCTACTTTTCAGGATGGTGAGGCGCAACTCAGGCGACAGCGCTTCCAGAAGCCCGAGATCCCATCCGGCCAGCAACGCAACAAACACGGCGAGAACCAGAAGCAAGTCGATCCCGCGTTTCAATACCGGGCGATACAGATTGCTCCGCGTGCGCAGGCCTGGAAAGCGGTCGTCAAGCTCCGGGTCGAGCGCGAAAATCCTGTGCAAAAGTCGGTCGAAAAACAGCGAGGCGATTACCGCCGCGATGATTGAGGCGGCGGTGATGCCGGTGGCCCGGATCAAATAGACAAAGCCATCTTGAGCCTCCGAAACAAACACTCCGAAAACCAACAGGACGTAGATTATCGCCAGGACATGCCAGATATCAGCCAAGCGCCGGCGCACCAACCCGCCGCGCCCGCCACGGATCACCGCGGCCACCGGGTCCCGCGCTTGCATGACCAGGATCATGGTCAGCCCGGCGAACACGATCGCCGCCAAAATACCGACGGCATGAGCCCCCGCGGGGTTGGCCCCCAACGGAATTGCGGCTTTCGAGACGACAAACCCAATACAGCCTGCCCAGGCCAGTCGCATCACCCAGAGATACAGGTAGGCTGCCGTAACCGACGCCAGGGGAACCGGTCGCAGCGCATCCGCGTAAGGCGCCAATATCAGCCGCGCCAGCACCCCGGAGCCGGTCAGCACAGCGATCGCCTGGATCATGAATACCGCAAGCTGATGCGCCGGCACCGACCGATCCACCAGCGCTAGCACCGCATACCCCGCGCCTAGCACCGCGGCTACACTGGCCGCTTCGAGAACGCTACGTGTGATCCCGGTAAACAGCCGCCCTCGTAGATCATCCGGGGTATTGTCGCGTAGCCGGCGGACCGCCCCGCTTAGCCAGAGCCGGACCATCCACCGGGCGAACAGGGCGACGAAGATCGGCAGCACCAACCCGCCGGCCATCACCTCAAGCCAAAACGCCCGGCGACCCTTATCAGTCAACTGGTGCTCAAACCAGCTGGGCAGCCTCCAGATTTCGGAGAAGGCGCCGCCGATATTGCCAAGAATTCCCAACAACAGCTCGGTCTGCTGGTCGGCGACCACAGCCAATTGGACATTCAAATTGGGGCCACCTTGGACACCAAGCTGATCCTTGGCCTCAAGATCCGCCGCCGCATCCGATGGCAGCGTCGCGTATAGTGCCCGCAGGTGGCCAATCAATGAGTCGCGGCTCCTCTTGTCCTCCAGCACCTGCACCAGGCTTTCGATAGATTTTTTGTTGGCCGTCCCCGCCGCCTCGGCGGTGGGCGTTGCCTGCGCCGTCACGCTTTCGCTCGCCCACACCCCAATCAGGCCGACGATCACCAAAACGTTCAATAATTTCAATCGCTGCCACACGGTCTCGCCTCTGAGTCTCGTTTTCTGCCGCGCCGCGCTATCGCACGCCCCGAGCTCCCAGCTTAATCATAGCGCACCGGCGTCGCTTTGCGAGCCCGTAACGCAGGACGGACGACGGTTCAGTCTGGCACGATGATCGGCTCCATCTGGGGCTTACCCAGCACCAGATCCGAGCCCTTTTCGCCGATCATCATCGCGCCGGCATTAAGATTCGCCGAAAGCATGGTCGGCATGATCGAGGCGTCGATCACCCTAAGCCCCTGCATCCCCCGCACCCGAAGTTGATCATCGACCACCGCCGTCGGGTCGGTCTCGGGCCCCATCCGGCAGGTCCCCATGACATGATAGGTGGTGCTTCCCCAATGTCGTGCGGCCTCGAGCAATTCGTCATCGCTCTGGATTTCGGCCCCAGGATATTCTTCCGCCTCGAAATATGGCTTCATCGCCTCGGTATGCATCAACTGACGCGCCAGCTTCATCGCCCCGACGGTCACCCGACGATCTTCCTCCTCGGCCAGATAGTTCGGCTGGATTATCGGCTTGTCGAACGGATCAGCCGTGCGCGCCCGCACCCAGCCAGTGCTTTCCGGACGGTGTTGCCAGGCGGCCACGGTAAAGCCGGGGTAATCCGCCAGCAGGCCGTGCGCCCCAAGCTTATAGCTGGCCGGCGTAAAAATGAACTGAACATCGTTGCTTCGCGCCACCGGGTCGGTATGCCAGAACCCATAGACCATCGAGGGGTTCAGGTTGACGATGCTTTTACCGCCGGTGAAATATTTGATCACCTCACCGACCAGTTTCAGCCCCTTGGAGCGTTCATTAATCGTCTCGATGTTCTTCACTCGGCCGCTGAACCGCGGGGCGTAGTGATCGCGTAGGTTCTCGCCAACCCCCGGCAGGTCGTGCAGCACCTCAATACCGAGCGTGTTCAACAGAGCAGACGGACCGACGCCCGAGAGTTGCAGCAACTGGGGTGAGTTAATGGTGCCACCGCTCAGGATCACCTCGCGATTAGCCCGCACCTTCATCGCCTGCCCGCCGCGACCACCTTTGGAATATTCGATACCGACGGCTCGCTTGCCCTCCAGGACGATCCGGGTGGCGAACGCGTTGGTTCGCACCGTCAGATTGGGCCGCGACTTGGCTGGGTTGAGGAAGGCCCGCGCGGTGCTCACGCGCCGGCGCTTGTGGGTGGTGCGCTGCACATAGGAGACGCCCTCTTGGCGCTCCCCATTATAATCCTTGTTGCGCTTGATCCCGACCTCTTCTGCACCATCCATGAAGATCTCGCAGAGCGGGTGGGAATAGTTGAGATCGGTGACCTGAAGATCGCCCTCGCGACCGCGAAACCGCTCGTCTCCCTCGCCAATCCGCTGCTCGCAGCGCTTGAAATACGGTAGCACATCGGCATAACCCCAGCCCCGATTGCCGCGCTGTGACCAACTGTCATAATCCATCCGCTGGCCGCGATTGTAGATATGCCCGTTGATCGAGCTGGAACCGCCAAGGGTCTTGCCGCGCGGCACGTCGATGGTTCTGCCGGCGGTCCAATGGCTGGGTTCGGCCTGATACATCCAATTGATCCTCGGGTTGCCCAGGGTCTTGATGAAGCCAGCGGGGATGTGGATATACGGGTTCCAATCCGGTGGCCCGGCCTCCAGCAGACAGACGCTGTATTTTCCATCGGCGGTCAGCCTGTTGGCCAGAATACAGCCGGCCGACCCGGCGCCGACGATTACATAGTCAAAAGTGTCAGCCATTACATCCCCTTAATAATAAACGGAAAAGTAGCACAGCCGCCAGCACCGCAAAGCCCCCGAGGTCGCCGCGGGTCCGTCATCCAATACCGGATACAAAGCCCATGCAGCCGGAACAGTCGCTACCATACAACCAGTGACGTCATCCTGCCGTAGGCCGGGACCCATTCCGCCACCCCCGACCCAATGAACGTTCTGGCAATATTTCATCTCATCAAAGTCAAAACCAGTGTTTGTGGAATATGTCTCTTAAATCCACGGATCAAGTGCGAGACCAGTTTCGACTGGTTTTGCGATGGGAAGTTATTATGCGCAGCTCCAGCTTATGAGTGATTGGCCGGCTGCTTCGGCGCACGTTGAGTATTGAGCCGCACTGGCGCTGGAGCACGGTTGCACAGTGATCAGTCACTAGGCTATCTATCCCTCTATCGACCATCGGGTGGCGGATCCGATGTTGTTCCGTCAATCGAGCAATATCCATCTCATCGATGACGAACGCACATCCCGATTGACCAAGATCATTCGCCAACCGAACCACTCCGTGCCAACGACGCGGGACAACCTAGCCCGTCTATTCGACCCGATGCCCGCCAACCTGCGACGCACCCTGGCCATCGATGACAGAACCGAGAACGCGCTCCATTATGAGCTCCATAGGGCGACTTCCTTTCGTAATCTCTAAGCGCCGTGGCAGAAAGGAGGGATCGAGAACCCCATCGGCAGGCTCCGGCGTTTCCTACCTCGGCTTCAAAACCCCAAGCGAGCTGTTCACCAAGACCCTTAACCGTGTTGCACTTGGAACGTGACTACACAGCGGGGGGACGATGGTGGCTAGGCAAGCGAGCTGATTCGTTCTGTTGGATAAAGAGCGAAGAACAATTCAGCTTTGGAATGAAAGCGTCCGAGCAAAGCTTTTCTTATTAATTTTAAATATCATTTTATGTTTGTTTTGAAAATTATAGATCCCAATATTAGCCTTAGAAACTCCATGATCCCGGTCTATTTTTTGGACAGCCTATCGTCCCGCCGCGCACCCATGGAATCCAATGGCGGTCGGAGCTAAGCCATGCCAAAAGAAATCTTTGTCCTGCACGAGAACCCGGCATGGCTTCCGCCTTTTGAGCGCGCCTTCGCCCGCCGTGGGCTGAGCTTCCAAGACTGGAACCTGGTCGAGCGCGCGGTCGATCTGTCGAAGCCACCGCCGGAGGGGATCTTTTTCAACCGCATGAGCGCCTCGTCGCATACCCGCGGGCATCGTTTTTCACCTGAATTGACTGGCGTGGTCCTGGCCTGGCTTGAGGGTCACGGACGCCGGGTCATCAATTCATCACGGGCGCTGCAGCTTGAGGTTAGCAAATCAGCGCAACTGGCGGCGCTACAGGCCTGCGGCGTCCCGGTTCCCCGGACCATCGCGGCCGTTGGCCAGGCGCAACTGTTAGGTGCCGTGAACGCATTCGCCCCGGCACCGGTCATCGTCAAGCCAAATCGAGGCGGCAAGGGTCTCGGCGTACGCTTGTTCGAGGATCTTGGCACGCTGCGAGAATTGATCCTGCAGGATGCCCTCGATCCGCCGGTCGATGGTATCACCCTGGTGCAGCAATATATCCGCCCAGCTGGCAATACCATCACCCGGGCCGAGTTCATCGGCGGAAAATTTCACTATGCGGTGGAGATAGACACCACCATGGGCTTTGAGCTGTGCCCAGCTGAGGTATGCAGCGTCGATGGCAGCCTCCCAGCACCGCAATTCACCATTATTGACGAGATCGATGACGGGCTTAAGGCTGGGATCGAGCAGTTCCTCGCCCTGAACGGAATTGAGATGGCTGGAGTGGAGTTTGCAACTGATGCAAACGCCAACTTTTATGTCTATGACGTGAACACCAACACCAACTATAATCCTGAGGCCGAGGCGGTCGCCGGCAAAAATGCAGCCCAGGCTACGATCGATTTCCTGATCGGCGAGCTGAACCGGACAAGTGGCCGTCTAGCGGCCTGATAGAGGCAAGCCATGGCCCGTGTACGCGATGTAGAAATCGATGAAGTTCCCGATGACGCTAAGCCAGTCTACCAGCGCTTCGTAAACGAGTATGGGCCTTTCCTCAATCAGGTGAAGGTGTTCGCACACCGACCGATCGCACTGCGGCACATCATGGGCATGCTCCTGGAGATGTCGGACAACCCGATCCTCGACAAGCGCTATCTGGAAATCGCTATTGTCACGGTTTCCGCGATTAACAAATGCGCATATTGCGTCGCCCATCACGGGCCCAAGCTGATCGAACACGGACTCATCCGCGCGACTGTTGACGCGATCCTTGAGCCGAATTGTCCGGGATTAGGCGAGGTAGACCAGCTGGTCCGCGACTATGCCGTCCAGGTCACCCGTGACCACAATCGTGTCCGGGACGACTTGTTCGATCGGCTGCGCGCGCATTTCTCTGAAGAGCAGATCGTCGAGTTAACTCTGCGCATAACTTTGTGCACTTTCTTTAATAAATTCAATGATGTGATGCAGCTTGACATGGAAGACGGTGCGATGGGGGCTACCCTAGCCGCTAGTTAGGCAGTGTAGTAAAGATGCCACCGAGTCCGAGTTTAGGTTGTTCCTACCATACGGTGATGGATATTAAAGCCGTGGTGGCCTAAAAAACAAAGCCTAACGAAGTTTCCCGGAGCCCTGCCTGTGACCGATATGACACCCAACATTCCCGAAATCGTTGAAGAAGTCCGAGAGCGCTTCGAGGCCTATGAGCAAGCCTTGATCGACCTGAATGTGGACGCACTCGACGACAGCTTCTGGAACAGCCCGCTTACTATCCGTCTGGCGATGAATGAGCACGGCTACGGGTTCGACCAAATTCATCAGTTCCGCGTCGCCCGCAAGCCCGGCCCAGGCATTAAGGAAACTCGATTGCGCCTCGACATCCTAACCCTGGGGCGCGACTACGCTAGTGTCAGTCTGGAATTCAAGGTGCGCGGGAAGGATCTTACCGGTCGCCAGTCACAGACTTGGGCCCGGATCCCCGGCGCCGGTTGGAAAGTTGTCTTCGCCCATGTCTCGACCACCGGTGGCGAGACGCTCTGGTAGTTGTAAGATAAGCGTTCTGCCGGAAACGGTCCGGCTAAACCGCGTCCTTCTCGGCCCCGTAAGGCGCGATATCTCGTGGGTCGGTGTGGACATGGATCAAGGCCGGCCCGTCATGGGCCAGCGCGGCGGCAAAGGCCGGACGCCACTCGGCGGTAGTCTTGACGGTCCAGGATACTGCGCCATAGCCCTCGGCCAGTTTGGCGAAGTTGGGGCTATCCATGACCGTGCCGAAAGCATGATCTTGGCCGTATTTATCGAGCTGTCCCTTGAGGATTGAGCCATGGATATTGTTGTCACAAACCACAATCTTCACCGGGAGACGTTCGCGTGTCGCCGTCGACAACTCCTGGCCGCTCATCAAAAAACTGCCGTCACCGGCGAAGACGACGATGGGCCGACCGTCATTGGTCGCTAAGGCCGCGCCAAGCGCACCGGGCACGCCGGCGCCCATTGCCCCGCAGGCGGTGCCGCCTTGGGTCAAAGCCTGACGATAATGGAAAAACCGATGTATCCAGCGGGCCGAACTGCCGGCATCGGTCAACACCACGGCGTTATCCGGCAGCATCTCCCGGGTTTCCGCCGCGACCACTGAAAGATCAACATCGCCATGGCTCGGATAGCTGCCGGCCTTCGAGAACGCCATGAATGCGTCATGCGCCGTATCACGCCACGCCAGACGCCCGGTCGACGGGTTGTCTAACGATCCAGTTACAGCTGCTAGCGCCGGCTCGACATCTGCCAAAATCTTCTGGCTTGCTCCAAACCGCGCTAGCACTGCCGGATCAGGATGGATATGCGCCCAGTTTTGATCGGCCTTTATCATCCCCTCCTCGCGGCTGGTGATCCCGTCGAGACGGCTGCCAACGACGCAGATGAAATCAGCCTGGGCGACCAGCTTGTCCTGATAGGCCACCGGGTTTATCTCAAGATGTCCGGCGTACCCCGCATGCGTATTGTCCAGTACATCTTGACAACGGTAGCCGCAGATCAACGGCGCGCCCAACGCCTCTACGAAGGCGCCCAATGCGTCCCGCGGCCGGGGTTGCCTGGCAAGCTCGCCAGCCAGGATCAATGGCCGCTCCGCCGCGTTCAACGCCTTGGCTAGATCTTCCAGCACGGCCGCCTCGACGGTTACGTCGGCCCGCTGAGCCACGCCCTGCTCCGGCAGGGCCGTGACATCGATCTCGCCAAAATCGCGAGGCATCACCACGACCACCGGACCGGGGCGGCCCGAGATCGAGATTTCCACCGCCATCCGCGCCACTTTGGCCATCTCGGCGGCGTCCCTGGGCTCTAACACCGTCTTGCTCATTGAGGCAAAAGCGCTGTGCGGGTCGATTTCCTGAAAGGCTTCGCGGCCCTTCATGTGGCTGCGGACCTGACCGATGAACAGCACCATCGGCACCGAGTCCTGATGCGCCGTGTGCAAGCCGACCGAGGCGTTGGTGGCGCCGGGTCCGCGACTGACGAACACCGCTGCCGGGATGCCGCGTATAGCGCCATAGGCGTGCGCCGCCATAGTACCGCCGCCTTCCTGGCGCACCGAGACCAGACGCACCCGGTTACGGTTTACCCGAAGCGCTTCCAGTACCGCCAGAAAGCTCTCGCCAGGAACTGTAAACGCGGTGTCTACACCGGCATCAATCAAGGCCCCGACCAGGGCGGCTCCTGCTTCCATCATGTCCCCCGGGGCCATTGCCCTATTTTTTAACTAGCGGCGGCAGTGATACCGCGTGTGGTTCAGCAAAAGGGATCGCAGACGTGATATGCGTGGTCGTGATATACAGCGCCCCGATCGTTGGGCTGTTGAAAGCCAAACCAAAATCAATGCAGGGCATTGCCACGCCGGGGCGTACCGATAAACTACGCCCGGACAAGAAAATATTATGCTGGCAAACATCGCGCCGTAACCCCGGGACAGGGCGCACACGGTGCTACCAGACGCCGGGTGATGACGGTCGGAGGATGAAGGTTTGGCCGACTCTTTTGACTATGTGATCGTCGGTGCCGGCTCTGCCGGGTGCATCGTGGCTAACCGGCTTTCCGCCGATGGCAAGCATAGCGTTTGTCTGCTTGAGGCCGGGCCGCCGGATTGGAATCCGTTTATCCACATCCCCGCCGGCTTCATGAAGACCCTGGTTAATCCAAAAATCAACTGGATGTACGAGACCGAGCCCAGCCATTGGACCGGCGGCCGGGTGATCGCGGCGCCGCGCGGCAAGACCCTTGGCGGCTCCAGCTCGATCAATGGCCATGTCTACAATCGTGGTCAGCGGATGGACTATGACGGCTGGTCACAGCGCGGCAACCAAGGCTGGGGCTATGCCGACGTACTGCCGTATTTCAAGCGCTGCGAGCAACGGATCGGCGCCGCCGACGACACGATCAGAGGACGCGACGGAAATCTTCAGGTTAATGATCTGGACTGGAGCCACCCGCTTTGCGACGCCTTCATCGAGGGAGCGGCGACACTCGGTATTCCGCATAATCCTGACTATAATGGCGCCAAGCAGGAGGGCGTCTCCTATATTCAACGCACTACCCATAACCGGCGCCGAGTTAGCGCTGCGCGGGCCTTCCTGAAACCGGCAAAATCGCGCTCAAACCTGACGGTGCGGACTAATGCCCACGCCACCCGGATCGTCCTGGTGGACAAGCGCGCCGTCGGTGTCGAGTATTCCAAAGGCGGACGTGGCGGCGTGACGATGCAGGTGCGGGCCAACCACGAGGTCATCCTTTGCGGCGGCACGATCAACTCGCCGCAATTGCTACAAGTCTCTGGGATCGGTCCGGAGAAACTGCTGAAAAATCTGGGCATCGAGGTGCGGCACGCCCTGGCCGGAGTTGGCGAAAACTTGCGCGATCACTACGCCCCTCGATTCACCGCCCGGGTAAAAAATATCGAGACCATCAACGAGCGGGCCCAAGGGCTGAAACTATGGGTCGAGATCGCCAAATACTTCACCGGCGGCGACAGCATCGTCAATCTCACCCCGACCTTGGTCTATTGCTTCTGGCATTCCAACGAGTTGGTACGCAATCACGACCTGCAACTCACCTTCACGCCGGCCAGCTACAAAGAAGGGGTGCAATCGGAACTCGACCATGAGCCGGGTTTCACCGTCGCCTCCTGGCAGCAACGACCGCAAAGCAAGGGCTGGTTGCGGGCGAAGTCAGCCGACCCATTCGACAAACCTTTGATCCAGCCAAACTATCTGGCCGAGGAGGAGGACCGAAAGGTGCTACTCGCAGGCATGAAACTGGCCCGCCGGCTGATGCGGACGGAGCCCTTGGCGACGTATTTTGACTACGAGCTATATCCCGGCGACGCGGTTCAGAGCGACGACGAATTGCTTGAAGTCGCCCGGGAGCGCGGCACCACCACCTTTCATGTCATGGGCACCTGTCGGATGGGCCCTGAGACCGACCCAACGGCGGTGGTCGACGATCAGCTCCGGGTGCGAGGGATACAGGGGCTTAGGGTGATCGACGCCTCGATCATGCCGACCATGCTGTCGGCCAACCTCAATGCAGCGGCAATGATGATCGGCGAAAAAGGCGCCGATATGGTACTTGGCAAGGCGCCGTTGGAGGCGATTATTATTCCGGAATAAACCGGCGCCAGGGCTTGAGATAACGGCGATGGCGGGATCACAGTTTTTAGCAAGCAGTAGGCAAGGCGGAGGACAGCCATGTCCAAGCTGAAGAGTTGAACGTCAAACTCATCGGGTTAGCTGGGGTTTCCTCTAAACCCCAAAACAACCCAACTCACCACAAGAATGGCGACTAAAAAGAACACCGGGACCAGAAACAGTAAGGCCAACCCGCTAAGGCCCGGCATCGGAGAAAGAAATTCCACCCAATGCATCATGTTTCGAAAAACATTGTGCTGGCCGCTAAACGTTAAAAAAAACAAACCTGCGCAGGCTACACCGACCACTCCGATCCTGGACCAGCCGCCTTCGAGAACTTTTCGCACCATATCGCGCCTCAACTTTCCAGGAATACGGCGATCGCCTCGGTCTGCACCGGAACGTTCAGGGCCGGGGCATGACCGCAGCCAGCGCATTCCAGCACGGCCGTTTTAGGCCCGCGCCGGGTCATTTCTTCGGCCATTTCGGGGCTCAGCAGGTCGGAATACTCGCCACGCAGCAGAAACGTTTTAGCGTTGATCGCATCGTAACGTTCCCATAGCCGCCAATCATCGGGATGGACGACGAATTGACGAGCGATCCGCGGATCGTAGTGGGAGGTTACCTTACCGTTCGCCAGGCGCCGGAACGAGGCCTCGGTCATCGCTCGCCACTCGTCGTCGGAGATATAGCCGAAGGGCGCGTAGATCGTGCGCAGATAGCGCTCCAGCTCCCCCACCGTGTTGAATTCCGGCGGCGCCCCGAGATAGGTGACGATCCGATCGATGGCGGCCCGGGGAAGTTCGGGCCCGATATCGTTGATCACCAGATGGCTTATGCGGTCCTTAAGCGGCCCGCCGGCCAACCACATGCCAAAGCTGCCGCCCATCGAGGTGCCGACCCAGCGCATCGTCTGAATGCCAAGTTGATCGCATAGATCCAAGGCGCTCCGGCCATAGACATCGAAACAATATTCGGCGTCTCCCGGTTCGGCGCCCTCCTCGACCCACTCGCTCAAACCGCGGCCTATAGTGTCCGGCGCTATCACCCTATAGAGACTAGAGAGCTGACGCGCTAGGGCATCGAAATCACGGCCAACCCGTGCTAGGCCGTGCCAGGCGACGACCGGTGGCATATCGGCCCGACCCCATTCTAGATAATGGATCTCACGACCGGCGCAGATCGCGTATTTCGAGACGGGCGGATCACCGAGCATAACAGAGCCTCCGGAAAGAACCTTAGACCACCCCTAGAGCTACCACGACTCCCAGACTTGGCAACAACTGCTACTCCGGCCAATGCAACGATCGACATCCTGCTTAAAGCTACCCCGTTACCCCCACCGTTGCTGCGTCCGCCGATCTACCCGTTGACCAAGGGCCGCCGACGTTGATAATCCAGGCTCAGAAAGCGAATGCATATATGTCTCTTGGTATCTCAATTTCCTCCCTCGCCAAGTCGTTCGATGGCAAGGCCGTACTAAAGGACGTGTCTCTAACGTTGCCGGCCGGTCGTTCGACGGTTCTAATCGGCCCTTCGGCTTGCGGAAAATCCGTTCTGGTACGCTGCATTCTCGGCTTAATGAGCATCGACGGTGGCGAAATTCGTATTGGCGATAAACCGTTCAACCAAACCTTCAATGAATCCGAGCGGATCGGCGTCCTGTTCCAACAAAATGCGTTGTTCGACAGTATGACGGTCTGGGAGAACGTTGCCTTCCCGCTGATCAATACCCACGGTCTTTCGCGCCGTCTGGCCCGGGATCGGGCCATCGACAAGCTATCAGAGGTCAGTCTTTCTCCCGATATAGCAATGCTTTACCCTGTTGAATTATCAGGTGGGATGCAGAAGCGCGCAGCGGTCGCACGGGCGATGGTCGGCGACCCAAACCTGCTGATCCTCGACGACCCAACGGCCGGCCTCGATCCGGTCCTGACTAACACGATCCTCGACCTGATCGAAAGTAGCATCGCCAACACCGGTGCGACCGTGCTGGCGATCACCGGCGACATGGCGGCTGCACGGAGCCGGTTCGAACGGATCGCCATGCTCTATGACGGGGTGATCCGCTGGTCCGGCGACAGCGTCGATGCCGAGGCCGCCGAGGACCCTTATCTGCGGCAAATGCTCGAAGGGCGCGCCGAGGGGCCAATCCAAATGCGGATCAGCGACTGATGGATTATGGATAAGGCCTCTGACCTACCCGCCACCCCTGCCGCGTCAAAAAACGACTATTTTGCCAAGGACTTCAAATAAGTGATGATACTTTTTCGGTCCGCCGGATTTTTCAGGCCGACAAAAGTCATCCTCGTCCCCTTAATAAAGCTCTTGGGCTTGGTCAAGAACGCATCCAGGGTATTCTCATCCCAAACGACGGCTGCTGCTTTCATCGGTTTGGAATATTTGAAACCCTCAACGGTGCCTGAGGTCCGACCGAACACGCCGACGAGATGCGGGCCGACCTTATTTTTTGGTTTGCCGGTGTTGTGACAGGCCCTGCACTTGTTAAAGACCTTTTTCCCTTTGGCCACGTCACTGGCTAAAACAGGGCTTGAGGAGACGGCCAGCAAAAGAGCCAACGTCAGGGACAAACGCGCCATACAATTCATAGATCTTTCCCAGATAGACTAACGCCCCGCCATTAACATAGTGCGCGCGTGAACTGGAGCCAAACTTCGTGTTTCAAACGACGGTTAAAAGGTCGCGGTGATCAAGCTGCCTTGGTGGTCCGTCCATTGGCGTATCGGTCCACCGCCGTCATCAACTTATCGATCAGGAAATCCCGACCGGAAACCAACCGTGGATTCGGTGCGCCAATACCAATCGCCAGCAGACGGGTCGACGGTCCATTGCGCAACAGCGTGGCAACCACCCCGGCGCCCGGCGTTGCCAGGTTCGAAGTGATCAGATAGCCGTTTTCCCGAACTTCCTTGACCCGGGCCATGACGTCGGTCTCATGGATCAAATCTTCCGAGCGCTCCGATTCAGTGTTGACCCGGCGAACCATCCGGCCGATCTCGGCATCATCTCGCAAGCTGGCCAGCACTAAGCCTATGGCCGTGCGGAACATCGGCCGCATCATCCCTGGCCGCAAATGAAAGCGCAGACGCTGGTAAGAATTGATCACATGAATGTACTGGGTTTCAACGCCATTAAGTACACCGAGCATCACAGTGTCGCCCGTTTCGGCACTTAACTCCTGCATTATTCCCAATAAGTTATCATGATTTTGCGCCCCACCCATTAACCAGCTTCCAAGCAACGCGACCCGGACGCTCGGCGTGTAGGTACGGGCCCGAGTGTCGTAATCCACGAAACCCTGCGCCAGCAAACTTTTCATTAAAGCCGACATACTCGACTGCGGCACGCCCATTAACCTAACAAGCTCTGATATCGTAAGCGGTCGCTTCACATCTTCGAAACATTCGAAGATCGCCATTACCCGTGCGGCTGATTTCACCAGTCCATTTGTCATTGGCCCATCGCATTGCTATTTCTGGATCATCAACTTAGTACGGTACAGATATATCAGCCATCCTATATATGCTTTCCAGCCAAAATGCACAAAAATTTAATCAATGCGGTGAACTTAACAATCACCCCCCCCCCAAACGACACCTCGGCACAACGAAGAAAATACCACAACCCATTGATATCAATAAATTAGAGACAATTACCCTCGCCCCCTCACTGGCCCCAGAACCTCAAGGTCTACAATTTTTGCCGTTGAGTTAGCCAGTAACAGAATCAAAAATTCGCGCTGCATCCGGCGCCTGATCAAGCTTGAGACAGGCTTCCAACGCCTGATTGGTCCGCTCTTCACCAAGGATTGGAGTCACCAGGGCGCGGAACTTGTCCGACAGAAGCTGTTCCTGCAGGTCGAGATCCGGCTCGGGCAGGCCAACGTCAGCCTTACCGACAAGGTTCCGGCCATCGGCCAATTCGACCACTACCTCAGCCTGCATCCGGCTTGGCAAGTCCTTGGCAACAATGGTAACCTTGCGCCGAAGCGCCACCAAATCGTTCCGATTGGCGACCTCGTCGGTATAGCTGCCCATCGCCCCGGTATCGATGCCAGACAGCGCCATCGCGGCGGTGTGGCGCATACTGAACTTTATTTCCAACCCAGTTTCGGGCTCGGGAATGTTGCAGACATTGAAATGGGTGGCCGGAACATGCTCACGCACCGCTACGATCTGGTCAGGAGAGAAGTCGGTCTCGCGCTGCACCTTGCGTAAGGCATTGATACCGGCGTGGGTGAGATAGCAGGCGGCATGGAACTTAAAGAGGTTTTCCTCGACCGCGAAACGACCGTTCGAACGGGGATGAACCGGCAGCGCCGCGAAGCCATCGGCCTGGGTATAAGCAAACCCGTTTTCGCACTCGATCGCGTCGTCACGGGTCGTGAAGTCCTGCGCCGCCAAGCGCGCTGCCAGCAGACCATTGGAGGACGCCTTGCCGGCATGCAGTGGCTTGCACATGGTGCCGAACATCGCCCGCAAGCCCGACGCCTGGGTTGAAGCGATGCCTAGCGCCGCCGTGCACTGAGTGGCATCAAGACCCATCAAATTCGCCACCGCGGCCGCCGCGCCAAACGTTCCGATTGTCGCCGTGGAATGCCACCCATTGTCGATATGTGCAACACCGGTCATGTCGCTCAACCGGGTTTCAACTTCATAGCCGGCGACAAAGGCTGTGATCAGGTCGATCCCAGTTATCGTCGACTCATCGGCTAACGCCATCAGCGCCGGAACCAGCGGCACCGTCGGGTGACCGAGCATGCGTTCGTTGACATCGTCATAGTCAAGAGCGTGCGAAGCCGCGCCATTGACCAGCGCCGCCTGCGAGCCGATCAGCGTCTCGGAGCGACCGATGATCCGGGCCTTGCCCGTCGCGCCGTCGGCCAGGGCAACCTCGATCAGTTTATTGGTCAGGGGTTCACGGGCGCCGCCAACGGTCACCGCAATCCAATCCAGGATACAGTGCTTAGCCCAGCGCCGGGCGCTCTCCGGGATGTCCTCGGGCTTAAGCCCGGCGACCATTGCGCCCAAATCTCGGGTCGGGGTCAGGGATTGGGTGTCGAGATCACTTGATTCAACGCTCGCCATGTCACAGTCCTTCCTGGATAATCACATGTTAACCAGGAAGATACCCGCTCCCGCCGAACCGTCCTAGCCCGACGGCCTCCACGATTGCGATATCGGCATCCGGCGGAAACGCTCGTCGCGGGTTTTAAAGGTTGCGACGAGTGGCGCGAATTCTGGCTACTAACACGCCGCCGATCACAATGAACGCCGCCGCCGCTATCAGCCACCCGCCGGATCCGTGCTGGACGGTGTGCAGGGCAGTGCCCTCTGGTGCGTGGCCGGAATTGGCGAACGCGCCGCTAGAGGAAGCCAAAAGCGTGATAAGAGCGAGAGCCGATGCTTTCACGATGTTCTCCATTAGGCCGATACCGCAGGGACAGACACTATTGCTTAACTCCATGACTTTCTCAATACGATGGCCGGCAGCCTGGCGCCACCCCCTTCGGTAGGTTTTCACGCCGCCTTGCCGATGCGGCCGCGCAGATCCGATAGGGTGTAATATTTTTCTTCATAAGAAAGATTAATCATGATTTTTAGTTAATTGTTTTCGAGTATTATTTTTCGATCGGAAAATCATAACCAAACAATTTTGCAATGATTGTCACCTGGTGGTCAAACATTGGCCGGCCATAATGAATACGACAACCTTTGGCCGTCGCTGCCCGCAGGATCGGGGTATCGACAGGGTTCATGATAACCTCGGCCATCAGTTGTGCGGGGGCCAGTAGCGCCGGATCGAGCGGCAGCGAATCGGCTTCATTCAAGCCCAGCGACGTGGCGTTAATCACCGTCTCAAAGCCCCGCGGGTCGACCGCACAGACCTCAACCGGGACATTCGGATAGGCGGCACGGACAGCGTCGGCGAGTTCCACGGCCTTGGCCTCGGTCCGGTTGGCAATCCCCAGCCGTTTCACCCCGGAATCGGCAAGCGAAAAGGCGATCGCTCGCGCCGCGCCACCAGCGCCGACCATCAACGCCTCGGTTCCCTTCACCGCGTATCCCGCCGCCAGCATACCGTTGACGAAGCCGCTGCCATCGCAATTGTCGCCGATCAGTCGGCGCTGCGCGTCGAAGGCGACAAAGTTGACCGCGCCGACCAACTGCCCCTGCCGGCCGATCTCATCGCAATGTTTCATGATCGCCAGCTTATGCGGCAGGGTGACCGCCATGCCGCCGAAATTTGCCATCGCCCGAAGACCGGCAATGGCGGTGTCCAGACCCTCGGGCGGGACGTGCAGTGGCACCATCACTGCATCCACGCCATGCTTCTCAAAAAGCGGGTTAAAAACCGAGGGCGCACGAACATGCGAGATCGGATCTGAGATACAGCCGAAAACGCGTGTCTTGCCGGATATGGTGAGAGTGGACTGCATGGCGGATCCTCGGCGGGGTCGATTCGTAGGGGCTTTTCCCTACACCCTCACCGGTTCTGGCGCAACGCGGGGTTAGCGCAAAACCCAAGGTAGCGCCGGTGATCTCGACGTTGCACCAGGACCCCGAACCTGCTCATGCAAAGATCCCCTTGGCTACCAGTCGTGCCATTCGCCGCGATCATTGTCAGCGGCTGCGAAGGTAAGACCGTCCAGCAATCCGTTAGCCCTACCATTGCGAATCTAAAGGTCAACAACACCGCACTCGATGAACAACCCAACCTAGTGGGCTTGAACAAACACGCCGTAAACACCGCGTCGACAACGTTCAGATCCGCCATCACCGGCTCTAGCAGGGCAAGAGTGTCGGCGATATCGGATGCCTCAGTCATTATACGATTCATTCACCGGCAGGATCAGTCACGGTCAAGTCCACCGGAGCCGTTCAGCCGCTCGGCGGTGACGTATTCCGGAGCGTCAAGCAACAGCCAAACCACCAGCTCGGCCATCTCCGCCGGGTCGGTCCGGCGGCCAAGCGGCACCCTGGCGGTGCGCTCGTCAAGATAAGCTTGCAGGTCATTGCGGCCCTCGATTTCGGCCATCATCTGTTCGGTCTTCGCCTGCATCACCGTATCCATCATCCCCGGCGCCATGGAATTCACCGTTACCCCAAGCGGCGCAAGAGCGATCGCGGCGGTTCTAGTAATCGAATCTACGGCCGCCTTGCTGGCGGCGTAATGGGCATAATTAGGCAGCGCCATGCGCGCCGCCGGCGAGGTTATGTTGACGATCCGGCCGCCCTGCCCGCAGCTCCCGGCGTCGACTGTATTGCGCGCCATCGCCCGCCCGGCGGCGGCACAAAGCAAAGCCACGGCGCGGATATTCACATAGTAGGTCCGGTCCCAGACCTCTGCCGTCATTTCCAGGAACGGTTCGACCGTCGCGAAGCCGGCATTGTTGACCAACCCATCAAGACGGCCGAACTGCGCCAACGCCTCCCGCACTGCCTTGTCCGGCCCGTCCGGCGTGGCCAGATCCGCGACGATGACCACCGCCGTCTCGTTGGTAATTTCGGCGCATTGCATCGCCGTGTGAGTGGCCCCTGCCTCGTCAATATCACAGACCGCGACCTGCACCTCGCGCGCCGCCAGCGCCAAGGAGATTGCCCGCCCGAGCCCCGCCGCCGCGCCGGTAACCAGTACTCGCTTGGACACCGCCTGCGATTTTTTTTCGGTGGCCTCAGCCATCGCCGAACACCGTCAGTGCGGTACGATTGTTCTCGATGAACTCCCAGTCGTAGATGACCCCCAATCCGGGACCCTCAGGCACCCCGACACAGCCATCCTCGCCGATACATTCCAGCATGTCGCTATAACCGCAGGCATAGACCGGCGGCACCGCGTTTGGACAGTCCGGGCCGACCAGGGCGACCTCGTAGAAGTTTGAGTTACGCATCGCCGCCATCACGTGACGATGCGCCGGCCCGCAGGCATGCACCTCAACATCGATGCCGAACGCCTCTCCCAGATGCGCGATCTTCATCCCCCCGGTGATCCCCATGTCATATTCCGGGTCCATGCGCAGAAAGTCAGTGCCGCCAGCGATCAGGAAGTCCGCCTTCGGCTCAAGCCCGCGGATATGTTCGGTTTGCAGCAACGGCGTCTTGATCATCTCGCGCAGCTTTTTGTGGGCAAAGGCCGAGACCCCGGAGTCCCTGTACGGGTCCTCATACCAAAAATACCCGGCATCATCGCAGGCCCGCCCAACATATAGCGCGTCGGCAAAGGTGCGTAGCTCGCAAGCCGGGTCGAGCATCAGGGTCATCTTGTCGCCGACCTGCTTGGCCACATGCAACACGTTCGCCGCCTCCTCGCGGGCGTTGCCGTCGTTCCAGCCATGCAGCTTGAAGGCCCGATAGCCGAGACCATAGCACTGCTCGGCGAAGGCGGCGAAAGCCTCCTTGCTGTCCAGGCCGCCATTGCGGTCGCCGTGATAGGTGCTGGCATAGGCCGGTAGCCGCTGACGATAGCCGCCAAGCAAGGTGCCGATCGAGCAGCCCAACTGCTTGCCGGCCCAATCCCAAAGCGCAATATCCAGCGGACCGTGGCCCATATGATCAAACTGTCGGAGTTCGCGCTTGAGATCGTCATAGATCCCCTCCCGATGCTCGGCGTGCCGGCCAATCAATTTCGGCGCCAGCATCTTTGATTGAGCGCAGGCCGAAGGCGAGCCCACCCAATGGGTCACATACTCACCCCGGCAACCATCTTCGGTCTCTATCAGCACCGCATACTTGTTGAACCGGGAGGTCACCCCCTTGGCAAAGCCCATAGCCCCCACCGTATCGGCGCCGGTCATATTACCGAGATTTTTGGCATCAAAGCCAAATTCATGGATCTCAATACGCGTGATCTTGGTCATCAGCTATATCCCTCTGGCGCCACGAAACCGCCGAGGTTTTGTTCGATCAACCGGGCGAAGTGGATGGTAGTCAGATCGCTTAGATGCGGGCCGATGATCTGTAGGCCGCACGGCAGGCCCGAGCGGGTGAAACCGACCGGCGCGCAGGTGCCTGGCAGGAACACAACACTGGGATAACCGGCCCAGAACATCTGGTTCAGAGTCGATTGGTGGCCGTTATTGACGGGGATCGTGCGGTCGGCGCGGTCTCCAACCTGATTATGTGGAAACGCCGCTGAGGCCGCCATCGGGGTGAGTACGAGATCATAATCTTCGAAAAAGCCAGCCCATTCCCGACACAGTAATTCACGCTCCTCGTTCCAAGAGAGCCATTCCTTGTGGCTCATCGTGACGGCCCGGTCGACGATGGTCTTGTAGCTAAGATCATCCGCGTCGCTGGCTTCGGCGCGGGCCCGGTGCGCGGCGATTACATCATTCTCCAGCCGTGCGCCGGTCGCGGCGCGCAGCAGCATCAGATAGACAAGATGCGCCCGCTTGCTGTTGGCTACCGGGCGGGCCTTGTCGTCGACCTGCACGCCGAGCGCGGCCAAACGCTCCACCGTCGCCTGTAATTGATCGGCATATTCCCCATCGATAGCGCAATTCTGGTCCTCAAGAACTAACGCAACCTTAAAATCCTTAAGCGCGGTCTTCGCCGGCTTGCCCAGGTTTAAGTCCCACCCCGCCGCATCTCGTCCCCCGGACCCGGCCATAGCCAGGGTCGCGACCTCCAAATCATCGGCGCCCCGGGCCAACGGTCCAATCACACCCAGATCCGGCGCTGTATTGTTTCCCGGCAGAGACTGACCGGTCGGTGGCAGGATGCCATAGGTCGGCTTATGCCCGAAGACACCGCAATAATGAGCCGGATTACGGATCGAGGCGCCGATATCGCTACCGGTGTCGATCCCAGTCAACCCGGCCGCCAGCGCCGCCGCCGACCCACCGGAGGAGCCGCCCGGCGAGCGTGTAACGTCCCAAGGGTTGTTGGTGGTGCCATAAATCGTATTAAAGCTCTGCCAGTCCCCCAACAGTAGCGGCACGTTGGTCTTGCCAAACAAAGTGACACCGGCGGCTTTCATGCGAGTGACCGACAGCGCGTCCTCGGCGGCGATGTTATCCTTATGATCCGGCACGCCCCACGTGGTCGGTGTCCCGGCGACATTGAAGCTTTCCTTGATAGTCATTGGCACACCGTGCAGCGGTCCCCAGACCTCGCCACGGGCCACGGCGGAATCGGCCTCGCGAGCCCGCGTCCGGGCTTTATCTTCCTCAAGTACGATGATCGCGTTGAGGGTCGGGTTATGCCGTGTCGTGCGCTCCAGAAAGATCTCCAAGATCTCCAGGCAGCCAATTTTTCCGCCGCGGATCTGTTTGGCCAGAGCGGTAGCGGTTTGATAGTGCAATGGGGTCATCGATCAACTCCTAGGAAGCAGACTGATGAAGCCTGCGCCATGCTCCATGGAGGATCAACCACCTATTCAGGCTTTTTGGCCACCGCATCGATCCGGCCATAGCGGATCTCAGGAACCAGCCAGAATAATGCGATACAGAACAGCGCCGAGATTATGGAGATGGAGAAGGTCAGGTTGTACCCGCCGGTTAAGTCATAGATCAGACCGCCGCCCCAGGCGCTGATCCCAGCGCCAACGCCCTGGCCCATGATCGTCATGCCATAGATTGCCCCAAGCCCGCGTCCGTGGAAAAGCTTGGCCATCAGCGTGGTGATGATCGGTCCGCGTGCGCCCATACTCAGGCCGTAGGGTATCACCCAGGTGAAAACTAATAATTTCTCCGGCACAAATTGTAAGGAAGCCAAGCCGCAGACGCCGATGATGGTCAGCACATAACTAATGGTGGCGACCAACGGGCGACCATAACGGTCGGCGGCGACCCCTGTCAGGAACATTCCGGCAAAAGACAGCATGCCGGCAATCCCGAAAGCACCCGCCGCTTCCAGCGAGTCAAAGCCCGTTTCGATCAAATAGGTGACGGATTGAATACTGACCCCAAAGATCGCCATCGAGGTCATGAAATAGATAACGAACATCGCCCAGAACACCCGGGTCCCGAGCGCCTCGCGCAGGCTGTATCCGCCCTCGGCCCGGCCCGCCTTGGTGCGGCGCGGGTTGCCCGGCGCCCCCTGCTCTATCCGCTTCCAGGGGATGATCGCCACCAGGGGCAGTAAACAGAGGATGGCGATCCCGAAATACTGATAGGCGCCCCGCCAACCGTGGCTGTGGATTAGCAGCTGGGCGATCGGCGCTAAGGCCAGCAGGCCGAAGCCGTAGCCGGCATAGGCAAACGAGATCGCCGTAGCCAGATTCTTGTCGAACCAGCGACTGATCAGACTTTGCGCCGGCACCTGCCAGATCAAGGCCGCACCGAACCCATTCAACAGCCCCATGCAAAGATAGAATTGCCAGAGCGCATTTAGAGAGCCGGTCAGGCAATACCCCACCCCAAGGCAGGCGATCCCGACCATATAAACGAAACGAGCCCCGTATCGGTCGAACAGATGACCGCTCAACGGGGAGAACACGCCCATCGCCATGATAAAAGCAGCGAATACCGACGCAACGCCGGCCCGCTCCCAGCCCATTTCACTGCTCAATGGCAGCAGGAAAACAGCATAGGTTTCCCCCATGCCGCGCCCAACCGCCGCCATCAACAGGCAAAACGTCACGATAAACGTGCCGATCATTACGGTGCGGGGCAACAGGGTGAGGGCAATGGGCATGCGGGTGCAATAATCTAACGAAAAGGATAGCCAGCCGACAGTGGCGATCCTAGGGCTGCTCCAGCGTCGCCGATAGCTCTAATCGCGTCGGAGAGTCCGTTATCGCCCAACCGATCGTGTTTATCGCTCCAGCGATCAATGTCCCACGCTCTTGGCCGCCGCTTCGCCCGCGATCCGGCCCAGGCTGACCGCCGTCAGCAAGCCGTTGCCGGAGAGATAGCCATACACCGAGGAACCGGACAGCCCGACCGCCGCGCCGCCGCCGGCAAACAGATTGGGAAGCGTGCTCCGGTCCCCTCGCAACACCCGAGCCGAGACGTCGATCGACAGGCCCCCCTGGGTGTGGAACAGCGCGCCGGTGACTTTTACCCCAAAATAGGGTGGGCCCTGGATCGCCGGAGCAGTGGTGAAATCGCGACCAAACGGGCAGTTTGACCGAGTGGCTGCGTGATCCGCCGCCGCTTTTAAGCTTTTGGCAACGGTCGTCGCCGGTATACCGATCATTTCGGCTAGAGCCTCAAGCGTATCGACCCGGCGCACCGCACCTGCCGCATCAGCGCCGCGGTAATCAGCAAATTCCAGGCCAAGCTGGTGCATCCTCTCGTCATAGACGTTCCAGGCGATCCCTCCGGGCTGTGCCAACACTTTCACCGATTGCTCGGAATAGCCCTCATGCTCGTTGGAGAAGCGGCGACCTTCGATGTTCAACTGGATGCCGCCCTGCATCATAATCGCCCAGGTAATCAGCGCCCCATGCGGCGTCGCGACCGAGCCGTGGCCCTGATAGCCGCCCATATGCAGCGCCTCGGCGCCCAGTGCCTCGCCCCACACGACCGCATCGCCCTGGTTTCCGGTATGGCCGAAATAAAGTGCATCGGTCATTTCCGGGATATGGCGGGCGACCATCGTCGGGTTGCCGCCAAAGCCACTGCAGGCCAGCACCAGAGCCTCGCAGCCTAGCGCGTCGGTGGTGCCGTCCGGCCGGGCGATCTCAACCCCGGTTACCCTGCCATCAGGTCCGCAATACAGCGCGGTCACATGGGCCGAGGTAACCACACCAATCCCGGCGGCGACGGTTGCCTCCAAAAGGCTGGCGGCCAGCGCCGCGCCGGTTTTGTCCGGATGGGCGTGCATGCGCAGCACCGAGTGTCCGGGATAAAGAAATCCCTCAAGCAGCACGAAGGCCTGCCCATGACTGTCGGCGAGCCATTCCAGCGCCGGCCCCGATGCCGCCGCGACGGCTTGCGCCAGTTCAGGGTCGGCCTCGCCCTT
>Ga0209089_10001174_pt1 | contig 23944 bp, 19 predicted proteins | sample ArcticOcean_MG_C_FD_187431 | JGI IMG/M metagenome (GOLD analysis project Ga0209089, IMG submission 187431) | Marine microbial communities from western Arctic Ocean - ArcticOcean_MG_CB2_150 (SPAdes) (version 2) | ecosystem: Environmental > Aquatic > Marine > Oceanic | place: Arctic Ocean: Canada... | reverse complement strand
TAATATATACGGGTCATCACAGCGTACTGCTTGGGCACTGGGAGTTGAGACGCTCGATGAACTTGGAGACCGTATACGCAAACTCCTTGGCATGGTGCAAGGGCCACCTCCCAGCCTTGTGGGCAAGCTGCGCACTTTGGCTGACTTGATCAAGATGGCAGGGTATCAGCCCAAATCTGTGCGTACTGCCCCCTGTCAGGAGGTCGTACTCACAGGACCGGATGCCGATTTGAATCGTATCCCAGTCCTTAAGTGCTGGCCCATGGATGCAGGACGATTCATTACATTGCCACTTGTAATAACCAGGAACCCGGAGACCGGCATCCGCAACGTTGGGATGTATCGCATGCAGATCTACGACGGCCAGACCGCTGGGATGCACTGGCAGACTCATAAGGTGGGTACCCACCACGAGCGTGTGGCGCTTGAACGTGGGCAGGAAAGAATGGAGGTGGCTGTGGCTCTTGGCGGTGATCCTGCTACTGTGTGGACAGGCTCAGCTCCCCTTCCACCTGATTTGGATGAGCTTGTAATGGCCGGCTTTCTACGTGAAGAAGCCGTGGAAGTTGTCAAGTGCAAGACTGTGGACATTGATGTGCCTGCCAACTCCGAGATTATTTTGGAAGGCTATGTGGTTCCAGGCGAGGTACGCACCGAGGGGCCATTCGGTGACCATACCGGCTATTACTCCATGGCGGGCGAGTACCCGGTGTTCCACCTTACAGCCATCACCCATCGCCAAAACCCCATCTACACGACAATCGTGGTTGGGAGGCCAATTCAAGAAGACTACTACATGGGTAAAGCCACGGAACGCCTCTTCATGCCAATTATTCGGATGGTGCTGCCTGAGATAGTGGATATCAACATGCCAGCGGAAGGGGTGTTTCACAACCTTGTTATAGTATCAATCAAGAAGGAGTACCCTGGTCAGGCGCAGAAGGTGATGTACGCTCTTTGGGGGCTTGGATTGATGATGCTGGCAAAGGCAATTGTAGTTGTGGACGACTTTGTGAATGTCCAAGACGTATCCGAAGTGGCATGGCGTGTTACTAACAACCTGGATGCTTCACAGGATATTGTTATTGTATCCGGTCCCGTGGACGACCTTGACCACGCCTCGCCAACGCCTAATCTTGGCAGCAAGATCGGGATAGATGCTACAGCCAAAGGGTCATTGGAGGGTCGGACTAGAGAGTGGCCACCAGACATAGCGATGAGCGACGAGATAAAATCACTGGTTAATAATAAATGGCAGGAATACGGGCTGTGACAGAAGGCAGAGAAGATTGATGAGAATTGTAGTCGGAGAGAGGATAGAAAGAACATAGACGTGTTAATGTATGCACTGGTTAAAGAGGACATTTAGAATGTCATGAATACCTTAATTGCCATACCAATCAAACTCAAACTCATACTGGATTCTATTCGGTTTGAGCACACCGTCTTTGCTTTACCCTTTGCATATTTGGGTATGGTGCTTGCCGCTGACGGCTTGCCAACTCTCACACAGTTCATTTTGATAACGCTTGCGATGGCTTCGGCACGCACCTTAGCAATGTCGGCCAACCGCATCATCGATCGTCAGCTGGACGCCGAGAACCCCCGTACTGCCTCCAGGCCCCTGCCTGCGGGTCGTCTCAAGTTGTGGGAGATGACCGTCATGTCCGCCGTGGCTTTGGTGGTTTTCCTGGTGTCTGCGGCCATGCTCAACACGCTTACGCTTATCTTGGCCCCTATTGCTGTGATTGTTGTTGTTGGGTATCCATATACAAAACGCTTTACATGGACTTCCCACTTCGTGCTTGGCTGGGCCGATGGTATTGCTCCTGCGGGCGCGTGGATAGCAGTGACGGGTTCGCTTAGCTGGGAGCCTGTATTGATGGCCTTTGTCGTCGCAACTTGGATTGGTGGCTTTGATATGCTGTACTCCTGCCAGGATCGTGACTTCGACGTACAGCGCGGCCTCCATTCCATACCGCAGAAGTGGGGCATCCCTGCGGCGATGAGGTGGGCTAAGGGTATGCATATATTGACAGTTCTTTCCCTGTTGGCCTTGGGTCCCTGGCTTGAGCTTGGCTTTACGCACTACATAGGCTGGGCACTAGCGGCTGGGCTACTGGTGTATGAGCATCACCTTGTGTCTCCGACGGACTTGTCAAAGCTCAACATGGCATTCTTCAATGTCAACGGCTACATAGCTGTAATTGTATTTACGTTTACATTTGCATCTATTTATATGTAGAGTGTGGGTAAGTCGAATGTTTGTGAAGGTTAAACGAGGCAAAAAATGGATCCAGTAGTGGTGGGCATATCTGGCGCAAGCGGCTCCCTGCTCGCACAGCGCTCCATCGAAGCGTTGCTGAATCGTGACATGCCAGTCATAGCCACCTGTTCCACGGCAGGAAGAATGGTATGGCAGGAGGAAATGGAAGAACCATTCGGTACAACACTGGCACGTTGGAATGAATCGCCTCACTTCACCTACTGCCCAATAGGCGACCTCAAAGCGTCAATAGCCAGCGGTACAACTCCGACTGCTGGTATGATTGTTATTCCGTGCAGCACAGGGACGCTAGCCGCCATTGCTCATGGCCTATCTACCAACTTGCTTCAACGTGCCGCTGACGTGTGTATCAAAGAGAAAAAGCGCCTAGTGATAGTGCCCCGTGAGACCCCTGTGTCCACAATTCATTTGGAAAATATGCTTGCACTGTCACGTATGGGAGTCATAATTCTGCCTCCTGCACCAGCCTTTTACCTGCACCCGACATCGGTGGATGACATTGTTGACTATATAGTGGGCAAGGCACTAGATGCCATTGGTTTGCCGGGAGCTAACGAATTCATGGGAGGAAGCTTGCGTTATCAGAGGCACAGCGATTAGATGGTGAATACATGGTGCAGCTGAAGGGTGATGAGAAGGCACGGTATGTGGCGACCATGTTTGACCGCATATCCGGCCGCTATGACCTGCTTAACACAGTGATGAGCGGAGGGATGCACCACATGTGGCGACGAAGGGCTACACGTCTAGCTATCCCGAATTTGGCTACGTGCGAAGGCATTGGCGATGCCCTTGACGTGGCTACTGGGACCGGGGATTTTGCCATTGACCTTGCAAGAAGGCCAGGTGTAACAAGAGTAGTCGGAATCGATTTTGCGCCCAAGATGTTGCCACTGGCCCGGCATAAAGCCAAGAAGCATGGATTGTTGCAAAGGATGAATTGGATGCTTGGAGACGCCCATGGTTTGCCATTCCCTGACGACAGTTTCCTGTGTGCCACCGTCGGTTTCGGGTTGCGCAACTTTGCCGACAAAGAAGCGGCTTTGAGAGAGATGGCTCGTGTTGTAAGGCCTGGAGGACGTGTGGTTATTCTGGATATTGTTCCATTTGCAGGCAAGGGAATTTTCCATGGTTTGCTGAGGGCTGGTTTTCGTGGAGTTGTTCCATGGCTGGGGGCACTTGTGGCAGGTAATAATGAAGCATATAAGTATTTGCCTGAATCTGTTGATAGTTATCTTACTGCTGCCGAGCTTTTGGCCGTGATGGAGAGTGTAGGGCTTAAGAAGATACGCTACGAGATGATGGGCATGGGTACGGTGGCTATGCACGTGGGAGAAAAATCGACTGTGCCTTCATAGTCATGACTACTTCAGAAACGCTACGTGCGAAATATACTTACCTATGGGACGGATTGTTTCAACATCCGTTTGTTGTTGGCCTAGGCTCAGGCCAGCTTCCCTTGGAGAAATTCCAGTTCTATGTGAAGCAGGACTACTTCTATCTCATTCAGTATAGTCGGGTGTTGGCCTTGGCCGCCGCCAAGGCCCCTGATCTAGCAAACATTGGCCGTTTTGCCGACCTGTTCAAGGATACGCTGGATACGGAGATGGCTCTCCATCGCGACTTTTGCTTAAAGTTCGACGTGTCCTCCAGGGAACTGGAGAGCACGCGTCCTGCACCAATTACACTGGCATACACCGACTACTTGCTCCGTGTGGCTTACGAGGGCACCATGACCGACATTGTTGCTACTCTGTTGCCATGTCAGTGGGGATACAGTGAGACAGCTCTCCATCTGTCTCGGACAGGCTATGCCTCAGAGAAAAACCCCTATGCGGAATGGATTTCCATGTATTCATCAAAAGAGTTCACGGCCTTCGTTGTGTGGCTGCGTGAATTTTTGGATGACCTTACACGCGGGTCCGACGAGAGAGAGATGATGCGTCTGTCAGGACATTTCTTGACTGCCACCCGTTACGAGTTTCTTTTCTGGGAGATGGCTTACAATATGCAAGACTGGCCTCTATAGGATGGAGAGTCTTTACTACGTTGGGAATATCATCATCCGCACATCTATAAAAAAGATGGACAATTTGTGTTGCGAAAAAGTGGTCAGGACGCGATGAGACGGACCAACTCCTCGACCGCTTTCTGCATGGGCACTTCTTGCTGTTCACCATGTGCCATATCGCGTATGATCACTGATTCATTCTTCATCTCATCCTCTCCTAGGATCAGGGCGTATGGTATGCCGAGGGAGTTGGCGTAGCGCATTTGGGATCGCAGGCTACGGCCTGCAGGGGTCAAGATAGCCCCTACCCCACCGTTGCGTAGGTTAGAGGCTAATGAGATGGCTGTCTGCTTGGCGTCGTCTCCCAGATATGCGACCACGGCTTTCACTAGATTCTCTCCCTGTACAGGCACTCCCTGGCGTTTGAGGTTGAGTACCATGCGTTCCATGCCAGCTGCAAACCCAATGCCTGGTGTGGGAGGACCTTCCAGTTCCTGAATAAGTCCGTCGTAACGACCACCGGCACAGAGTGCACTCTGTGCGCCTTCCTTAGCAGGATGTATCTCAAAGACTGTCCTGGTGTAGTAGTCAAGGCCACGTACCAGTCTTGGCTCCACCTGGAATGGGACATCCAGAGTTTGTAGGTAGCTCAACAGCTTTTGCCAGTGGTCATGACACTCTGAGCAGAGATGATCCACTGTCTGTGGGGCATCCTGTTTCAGTGCAATACAGGTCGGTTGTTTGCAGTCCAGTAGGCGAAGCGGATTGCGCTCCAGTCTTTCTTTGCAGTCTTGGCAGAGTTGTGTCGTCAGAGGTGTGTAGTAGTCCTTAAGATGTTTCAGATAGTCTGGTCTGCACTGAGCATCGCCTATGCTGTTGACGAGCAATGTGAGGTCCTTTAAGCCAAGGCCTTTCATGAGCTGCCAAGCCATTTCAATCATTTCTGCATCCACGGAAGGATCACCATCTCCCAGAGCCTCCACTCCAAACTGATGATGTTGCCGAAAACGCCCTGCCTGGGGACGTTCGTATCGGAAAGCTGGAGCGAAGTAGTATAGGCGCACCGGTTGTGGCAGGTTGCGCATGCCGTGTTCTAGGTATGCGCGGCAGATGGGAGCAGTCCCCTCCGGCCGTAGTGTCAGTGGGTCGCCTCCTCGGTCATCGAAGGAGTACATCTCCTTCTCTACAATATCAGTGCCTTGACCTACGCCACGTATAAATAGGCTGCTTTGTTCAAATATAGGGGTATTCATCTGGCCGTAGCCAAAACGCTGTGCCATAGCCCTGGCGCTGGCTTCTATATAATGCCAGTAACCCTGCTCTTCCGGCAGAATGTCTGATGTGCCTCTTGGAGCACGGTACAATATAGGCCTCCTGTTACTAATGACTCTGGAGAAGGATAGCCTACGAAAAAGGGTTTGCCAAGAAGGAGGGCGATATATCCTGCAAAATCAATCGCAATGTAATAGAGACAGACCCTTTTATGTTTTTTGCTAGATATACGTACTTGCTGGCATGCCATATCACAGGGTAATATGATACTCGACTCATGTGATCTACTCGCTGTTTGTCCGGGATGAAACAGCAGAAAATACATCCTGAGGTAATGGCAATGGAGAAGGATGTTTGTAAGGGTTTTTCCTGAGGGTAACTCATATAGCGCGCTTGTAGCTCAGATGGATAGAGCGCAGCCCTGCGAAGGCTGAGGTCGTGGGTTCAAGTCCCACCAAGCGCACCATTCTCGTCAAATTGGAGCAAGCCTAAGCAGCCAATCCATATGTTTGGGATGCTTGCTCCGCACTGGTTTTACACACAACAGCCAGACTTGCCCAGCCTTCCCTGGTGGCTGTATACTCTGATGTAACTGGTCGTAAGTTTTTGCCGCGTGAGCACGTTTCGGTAAGTGCTTGCCTGACGGTAGAGATCAAAAGTGCTACTCTCTGAGCAGAAACATAGAGGGGGCGGTTAGCTCAGCTGGTTAGAGCGCTTGCTTCACACGCAAGAGGTCAGAGGTTCGAGTCCTCTACTGCCCACCATAGAGAGAGTAAGCTGACAGTGCATTAGGCCCAGGTTATGCCGAAGTGGCGGAATGGTAGACGCGCTGTGTTCAGGGCGCAGTGTTCCTTGCGGACGTGGGAGTTCAAATCTCCCCTTCGGCACCATACACCTTAGGCGCCTAGTAGCGTATTGTAAAAGGCCACGGCGCTCTGATAGGGCCTTTGTTGTGTCAACAGTTTGTCAAAGGAATATTCTCAAATGGTGTTTCCACTGTGAATGGTTAGGGAAATTCCATGTATCATCATCTGCCATATGACGCGTTGCTTGGTTTTGCCACACTGATGTGGAATCGTCGTTGGCCCATTGTGGAGCTGGTGATTCAGCGGCCATGGCCTGTCTCTTCGCGAAACATCTGCGTTGATTTAGGGTGACACTTGCCTAGCATTTATTGCAGATAGGACCATAATTTTGTCATGGGTTTTTCTTTCCCTCCTAAGTTCGGTGATTTTTGCGTTAGTTAGCATCATAGATAAGTTGCTCATATCCTACTATATGCCAGGCTTCAGGAGTTTTGGAGCCTGGGTGGGGTTGGTTACATTTACCGTAAGCATCGCACTGATATTTATTATGCCCGCTTCCCGCGATATTGCTGCTGTGCTTGCAATGATTGCTTTGGGATCTGGCTTTCTTTGGGGTTTAGGCTTGGCATTCTTGTTTTTTGGGATGCGGTCACAGGACGTCTCACGAGCTATTTCTGTTTACTCTATTCACCCAATCTTTGTAGCGTTACTGGCATCGGTATTTCTTGGAGAAAGCCTGAGCGTTCTTCAATGGGGAGCAGTTGCCATCACCGTAACTGGGGTAATAATCGGATCAAGCCAGAGTAAGATTACGACTCGACGATTCGATTTGAATCAATCAACTGTGCTGATCTTATTTGCAGCTATACTCATTGCTAGTGCCCAGTTGGTTAGCAAGCATGCACTTGGTGGTACGAGTTTGTGGAGTTTCTATCCTTATTGGTATCTGGGGCTGTCAACGCCGTTCCTTGCACTATTGAATCCATCTACCATGAGGGAAATTCGGATGAGCTTGATGAGACCAAGTAGCATGGTGCTGATGGTAGGAGGAGAAGCATTTCTTGGAAGTTTGGCTGCCTGGATAACTCTTGCAGCTATTCAAGCAGGCCCAGTCTCCTTGGTTACTGCAATAATAGGTACACGTCCAGTTTTCGTTTTTCTAATTGGCGTGTTTCTGAGTACTCCACAGGTTAAGCTTCTAGACGAGCAGACTCAAAGAAACGTACTTCTCAGGAAGACTTTTTCGATCCTTCTGATAGTCACGGGAGTAGCCATAATCTCTACCGGGAGTGCGATCTAATTCTCTGCATGCGGGTTATTGGGTTTTTAGTTTTTATCACTTAAACAACTCTATGAGTGACATTACACAACGAGAATGTCACTCATAGAGTATAACTTATTGGTGCTACCTCACCAGGAATATATAAGGCTTAGGATCCAATATGAGTCTTATAGTCAAGCCTAGAGTGCGGAGCTCCATTGCCAACACTGATGTTTTGCTACGCCTTGCCTATACGGTACATACCTGTATTGCAGATTGGGCAAACACCTTTCGTTGCAGGTCTGCCGTTTTTCATTGTCACTTGTGTTGGGTTGCTGATCTCTCGTTTGCTCCTGCACTTAACACAATATGCTTCCATAAATGCCTCCAGGATTTGTAATAGGCACATCGTAGCTAAATATGTCTAGAAACGCAAGCCTAAAAATAATGATGGTATTTGTTAGCTGCCTGAGAACACGTATTCGCTCTTCTAGCCTCCAGAAAAATGTTGACGTTTAGGGGGTAAAGCGTATACTTTGACGTGCGTTTGCATGGGCTCAAATATGCATCCACCTCCCTTACACTCAGAAAGCGAGAATGCTTCATTAGTTACAGTGGCAGTTCCAGCGACGATCAAGCATCTCCCGACCACACTCCTGCTTCTTACGGTAGAAGCCCACTACGCGCCTTGTCATATGCCCAGTTCCGAATATTCTGGGTTTCATCTCTGATGTCCATCATCAGTTTCTTTATGACTAATATAGCCCGTGGATGGCTCATTTTGGATATGACAGATTCGCCGTTTATGGTAACGGCCATCAACGGCGTAGGTATGCTTCCAATGCTGATCTTCTCCGCCTTCGGTGGAGTTATAGCCGACCGCATGAGCCGAAAGGTCATACTTATCTCCAGTGACGCTTTCAGTATCGCTGTGCTAGTGGTGCTTGCTGCACTGGTCGTAACTGACGTTGTTCAGGTGTGGCAGGTGTTCTTCCTAACCGTTCTTCATGGAACTGGGTTCGCCTTGGGTATGCCCTCTCGTGCTGCGTCCGTAGGCAGTATACTGAGTAGGCAGGACCTGCCAAGCGGAGTGGCGCTTTTCACCACTATCTTCAGCTCGGCACAGCTACTGGGGCCTGCCCTAGCTGGATACCTTATAAACTCCTTTGGTATGGGAGTGCCTTTTGTTGTTGCGTTCATGCTTCTAATCCCGGCTATAGCCCTGATAAACACTATCAAAATATCCGATCCAGCAGGTGATCATGGAGCAGGAAGTTCCGTGTCTGTGCTGAAAAGCATTGGTCAGGGGATAGCATATGTGAGACATAGCCCGATACTCATGGGGCTATTGATACTGGGCCTTTCGGCGACGGTATTTGCTTTGCCATACCAGGTTATGTTGCCTGTGTTTGCTCGAGACGTTCTTCAGGTGGGTGCTGGCGGTCTTGGAGTGATGGGTGGAGTGACAGGAGCCGGGGCTATTGCAGGATCGCTGACTGTGGCAGTTTTCAGTAGTCCGAGCCAGCTAAGGCGACTGATGCTCATCGGAGGCATTGGCCTTGGTATCTCCATTGTCCTCTTCGCTTTTTCCACCATCTACCAACTCTCGTTAATACTACTCTTTTTCACAGGTTTCTTGTTCCAGATATTCATGACCAGTAATTTTACACTTGTACAGGTTATCTCTCCAGATTATATCCGTGGTCGTGTCCTGAGTTTACGAATGATAGCCCTTGGGCTTGGCCCGATTGGTATGTTCTCGCTGGGGGCCGCGTCAGAGATCTTCGGCGCACCAAGGGCCACCGCAGTCATGGGTGCCATATCCCTGATCCTAGCGATGGTAATATTGGTGGCAGTTCCATCGTTACGGCGCGTAGAAGCTCAGGCAGACGAGCAAGTTGCTGAGATGGAAACATCTCTCAATCCAACAGATTAATTGTATTGATTCATGGCCCAATTAAGGCCACGCTCAATTATGCCTGCCACTGCGGTCTGCACAGATACCACAGTTTCTTTAATAATGGGATTTTCCTGTGCGTTGAATGCACCCAGAACGAATGCGATTGTGCTTATTTCTGACTGGGGATGACCTATGCCAACACGTATGCGAGGGACATCATGGCTTTTCAGGGTTTCAATAATCGATTCCATTCCTCTGTGCCCCCCTGCGCTTCCTGAGGGTCGAATGCGCATTTCACCAACTGACAGGTCCATATCATCGTAGATGACAAGCAGGTCATCAAGCGCTGATGGAAAGCGACTCATCAGATACGAGAATGCCTCCCCGCTGTGGTTCATAAAAGTTCGAGGTTTAGCCAGGACTACTTCCTTCCCGTCCAAACTGCCTTGGCCTAGGACTGCCAATTGTCTCCGATCTGATATTGCTATGCCTGTATATCGGCTGATGGCATCAATGCACTCAAATCCAACGTTGTGCCTTGAATTGGCATACTTTTGACCAGGGTTCCCGAGTCCAACTATTAGTTTCATAGATTTGCTCTCATAGCCTAGCAAGGGAGGTTCGTAAAAATGTCATTACTTTAGCACTCATGATGTTATCCAGAGAGCTCAGGTTCGTATCGAGGACTATTTTTATAAATTTATCCATGATTTGTTCGTTTCCCTGATCGAGTATTTTCTAGATACCGTGCAGGGTGAGGCTATGATCTCCTAATTTCCGCCAATCATTTTGAGAAATTCGTCCTCAGAGAGCATTGGTGTTCCCAGTTTTAGCGCCTCTTCCAGCTTGGAGCCTGCGTCCTTTCCTGCTACTAAGTAGTTTGTCTTGCGACTGACGCTGCTTCCTATTGCCCCCCCAAGCTCCTTGATACGTGTCTCTGCCATTGCCCTGGTGAGACTCTCCAGTTTGCCGGTGACCACAAAAAGTGTTCCTGTCAGACGTAATTCTAGTGGGTTTTCTTCTTGCAAGCGCACCCCGGAGGTGCGCAGTTTTTCTATGACTTCCATGTTGTCCTGGTCGTGGAAATAGGAGGAGATGCTCTGCGCAATTATCGGCCCAATGCCTGGAATCGTTACAAGCTCTTCTTCCGGGGCGCGTGCGAGCGGGATTATATCCCCGAAATGAGAGGTTAATATTTCAGCCGTCTCAGAACCAACGTGAAGGATACCAAGAGCGAATATAACCCGTGCCAGGGGGCGTTCTTTGCTCTTATAGATGGCATTGATGATGTTATCGGTGCTGATATCTGCCATGTGGTCCAGTTTTATCAGGTCGTCCCTGGTGATGAAATAAACATCAGCTATGTCCTCGATCAGGCTTGCATCCAGAAGGGCCGCACACAGTTTTTCACCCATTCCTTCTATGTCCATTCCTCCTTTGGAAACGAAGTGCTTGAGTAACTCATAGAGTTGAGCAGGACAGGCGGTGTTGGGACAACTTGACATGGCTACCCCAATCGTCCGTACTACGATCGTGTTGCATATGGGGCAACGTTCTGGCATTGCGAACTTCCGTTCATGCCCTGTGCGATGTTCTATTACGGGAGCTACCACTCTTGGTATGACTTCGCCGGCACGCTCCACCAATACCCAGTCGCCTATACGAACGTCCTTTCGAAGAATATCGTCCTCGTTGTGGAGTGTAGCCGTTTTTACCGTCACCCCACCCACATTGACCGGCTCCAGAACTGCATATGGGTTCAATCTGCCTGTGCGCCCAACGTTTATGCCAATGTCTAGAAGTTGGGTGACAGCCTGAGTAGCGGGGAACTTGTAGGCGATAGCCCATCTAGGTTCCCTTCCAACCTGGCCAAGATTTCTTTGATAGGAAAGTGAGTTCACTTTCACAACGACGCCGTCGGCATCGTAGTCCAAATCTTTTCTGTCATCCAGCCAATGCCGATAGTAGTTTTTCACATCATCCAAGTTATGGCACAGGACGTTATTGGAGTTTATTCTGAACCCCAGGGACTTGAGATACAGCATGGTGTCCCAGTGATTGTCAGGCATTTGGGTTCCATTAGCGTATCCAAGGCCATATATGAAGATATCAAGGGGGCGCTGTGCCGTGTTTCTGGGGTCCAGTTGACGAAGGGAGCCTGCGGCTGAATTCCTCGGGTTGGCGAAGGGTGGGAGGTCATTTATAATCCGCTGTTCATTGAGTCTTGCGAAGTGTGAGCGAGGGAAATAAACTTCTCCGCGAACTTCGAAACGTTCGGGTGATGTACCTGAAATAGAGAGTGGTATGGATCGTATGGTACGTAGGTTCTGTGTGACATCCTCGCCGCGAAGGCCGTCTCCGCGGGTAGCGCCGTGGATAAGCAAGCCGTTTTCATATGTGAGCGCTACTGCTAAGCCGTCCATTTTCAACTCGCATACTGTGTCGAAAACAGCGCCGTCTAGTAGGCTGGTTACGCGTTTGTGCCATGATTCAAGCTCTTCGTCGTTGAAGGCGTTGCCTAGGCTGAGTAGAGGAACGACGTGTTTCACCTCAGTGAATCCATCAGCAGGGGATGCGCCCACCCGCTGCGTTGGAGAATCCGTAGTGATGAGGCCTGGGTACTGATTCTCCAATTCGCCAAGTTCTCTCATGAGCCGATCGTACTCGGCATCGCCTATTTCTGGCCGGTCGAGGACGTGGTAAAGATGGTTATGGCGGTTTATTTCATTGCGGAGGTACTTTGCCCTTTCCCTGATGTTTGTGTCAATCATAGCTTTATCCTCGAAATAGTCACCGCCATGTGATCTCTATCAAAGCTCTAGGTGACGCCAAGGTATTTTATCATCTTTCTTCGCATAGCGAAGAGTATTATCACAATCCTCAAATGGAGCCCATGGTGATATACAATAGCGATGCCTTTGTATGACTACTTCATCAATTGAATCAACTTGCGGGTTTCGTTCAACCAGAGTAACGGCAGGCCCTTAAGTTCTTCTACGAAGCTCATATCTTGACATATTTAGAACAACTGTTCTATAATAGTTATCATATGAGGAGGTGAGCTATGGTCTTGAGCACAATGCCAGCTTCAGGAAACATCAAAGTACTGTTCAGCGATGCCGGCAGTAGCAATTATCCTGTCACTGTCAGGCTGAGCGGTCCATGGGATGATGTAAGGGCGGTTGTGGCCCATTGGTGTATCGACGTGGAGTGGGGAGAGGCGGTCACTCAACTCGGTGAGGAGTGTGCCGTGGATGGAATGCTGAGCATGAAGTACTAACAGATATATTCCTGCATGTGCGATAGCCATGTATGTTGCTATCGTGGTACTTACACATGGCTTTATTATATCCAACGGCCGTCGGATATTAACCGTCACAACGTTTTCCCTTAATTAAAATCCGAAATAAGCTTTTGAAGCTCTGTATTATTTAGATTTCTCGCTCGATTGAAAGTAAAACTCAATGTTATGGTAGAATGTTTGGTGCCTGACGCTTTTAGACAATGAGGTGCTTTCAGTGAACATAGACTCAGAATCTCAGCGTATAAGTCGGTTCATCGATGTAGGTGATGTTGCCATCCACGCCTTAGACTGGGGAGGTGATGGCATTCCATTAATTCTGGTACACGGAGCCCTTAGAACAGGTCGTAGTTGGAACGCGATGGCCCGCCGTCTTCATGACGACTTTCGAGTTATAGCTATCGACGTTCGTGGTCACGGGGACAGTGGATTCACAACCGCAGGCAATGATTCACGCAGCCGGATGAACGATATAGCTCATGTATCCGCTGAGCTAGACCTCGGACCACATTTTATCATGGCCCATTCTCTGGGCTGTGTCGCTGCTGGACTCTATGCATCTCACTATGCCGATCAGGTAAAAGGCCTGATTCTCGTTGAGCCAGTGATGGATATTCACGCTTTCTGGACGAAGGGCGAAACTTCTAAAAGCAGTTGGATGGAGAAGGCATCAGTAGGACGTAAAAATGGCTGGGCGAGCATGGATGAACTTAGGTCAAGGTTGGAGCAAAATCGCGCCACCAAAGCATGGGCTCCAGAGGTTACTGAGGACATACTCCGAGAGGAGACCCGTTTGTTTCCGGATGGTCGCGTAGAAATCAAGTGGCATTCATCCATATATAATCTGGATGAAATGTGGGAAGACAGGACCTCTTTGCTAGATGAAGCACCGCGTATTGTCATGCCTACTTTGGTATTGGCAAGGGTCGATAATCCTCAACTTGAGAGTAACCTGAAGACCCTTTCCAGGGTGTTGCCAAATGGGACAATCAATGTTCTACCAGATCTTGGCCACTCCATGTATATGGAAAATCCCAGCCTTATAGCCGATATTGCCAGACAATTCTTTGGTTAGTGCGGTGGACTACTACCCTGCGACGATATTGACCAAACGACCTGGCACATAAACAATTTGGAGTACCTGTTTGCCATCCAAATGCGGCTGCACCGTGCGACTCTCCATCGCCAAGCGTTTGGCGTCTTCTTCACCAATGTTCGCTGCCACCTGAATGCGGTCACGTACCTTACCATTGACCTGAATCACCAAGATAATCTCCTCGTCCCTAGCCATCTCCTCGTCCCATTGTGGCATTAATTGGCTGTGTATGCTGTAGGCATGGCCGGTACGCTCCCAAAGTTCTTCGGTGACGTGGGGAGCAATTGGGGCCAAGAGTAGAAGAAGCTTTTCGATTGTTTCCTTCCAAGTGGTGGCGGAGATTGCTCCATCGTCCCATGCCTTGCCCATGTAGTTGGTTAGCTCCATCATGGCTGCTAGGGCGGTGTTGAATTTGAACCGTTCAAGATCATTTTCGACTCGCTTGACGGTCTTATGAGTTATGCGCAGGAGGTCTCTATTTGCTTCCTGCGAAGCTGGTTGTGCTTTCAGATCCGAAACGTTCCTTTGCGAAATATCCCACACACGGTTGAGCCATCGGGCCATGCCGTTGAGTCCGGCGTCTGCCCATTCTCCACCTTGGTCCCAGGGGCCAAGGAACATGAGATAAATGCGTACTACATCGGCTCCAAATTCCTGCACATATGGATCAGGGGTGACGACGTTGCCGCGTGACTTGCTCATCTTCTGATGGTCGGCAATGATGGTTCCCTGGTTGAAGAGGCGCGGGTATGGCTCGTCGTAGTGCACTATGCCAAGGTCTCTTAGGGCCTTGTTGAAAAAACGGGAGTAAAGGAGGTGCATGACGGCGTGCTCGGCACCACCGGTATACTGGTTCACTGGGAGCCAGCTTTTCTCTGCATCTGGATCAACCGGGCCGTCGTGGTAGTTGGGGCTTGCATAGCGCAGGTGATACCAGGAAGAGTCCACGAAGGTGTCCATGGTGTCGGTCTCACGCTTGGCAGCGCTGTGGCAGTTTGGGCATGTGGTGTTTAGAAAACCCTCATGGTATTTGAGAGGTGACTCACCAGTAGGACGAAACTGGGCATCTTCAGGTAGTAGCACAGGAAGGTCTTCCTCTGGGACTGGTACGATGCCGCACTTGTCGCAGTAAACAATGGGAATTGGTGTTCCCCAGTAGCGCTGTCTGGATATGAGCCAGTCCCGTAACCTGTACGAGACGGTGCGATGACCCCATCCCTTGCTTTCAATGTGGTCGGCAATGCGCTCTTTGCCTTGGCTAGACGGCAGGCCGTCGAAACTACCTGAGTTGACCTGTGTCCCTTCGTACACAAGGGCCTCCTGTAGCTTATCATCGTTCCAGTCAGGAGGTGATATAACCACACGAACCGGCAAGTCGTATTTCCTGGCAAACGCGAAGTCGCGTTGGTCGTGGGCAGGTACACCCATGACAATACCAGTGCCGTAGCTAAGCAAGGCATAATCGGCGATGTAGATCGGCACGCGCTCGTTGTTGAGGCGATTGGTAGCGTATGAACCAATAAACACCCCTGTCTTCTCATGCTCGGTGGAGAGACGCTCAACCTCCGTCTGGCGGCGGGCCTGTTCTACGTATTTTTCCACCTCGGAGCGGCGTTCCGGAGTAGTCAGTTTCATCACAAGGGGGTGTTCAGGGGCCATTACCACAAGAGTAACACCGTAGATTGTATCGATGCGGGTGGTGAAGGTGCGTATCTCCTTCTCCTCCAGTCCGTATTCGGAGATGTCGAAGCCTATTTCAACGCCAACGCTGCGACCGATCCAGTTGGTCTGCATGGACTTGATGCGCTCAGGCCAGTCAATCAGACCTGAGAAGTCCAAAAGTTCGTCAGCGTATCTGGTGATCCGGAAGAACCACTGTTCCAGATCACGACGTGATACCGGAGAATCACACCGCTCACATTTGCCATCAACAACCTGCTCGTTGGCTAGCACAGTTTGGCATGAGGGACACCAGTTGGCCGGTGCCTTGGCGTGGTAGGCCAGGCCTGAATTGTATAATTGCAAAAAGAACCACTGGCTCCACCGGTAATACTCCGGCTGGGCACATATTATCTCCCTGTCCCAGTCATATATGGTGCCCATTGAGCTTAGCTGATGGCGCATATTCTCAATGTTGCTCATTGTCCACTGGTATGGATGGATGCCGCGGCGGATGGCCGCATTCTCAGCTGGTAGGCCAAAGGCATCAAAGCCCATGGGATGCAGGACATTGTATCCCTGCATTCGTCGTAAGCGGGCATGGGCATCAGCGGGGGCCATGGCGTACCAGTGGCCTATGTGGAGGTCGCCGGAGGGATACGGGTACATGGTAAGCTCATACCATTTGGGACGAGGGTCGTCATCCCTAACTTGGTACAGCTTGTCGCTGGCCCAACGATCCTGCCACTTATGGTCTAGTTCCTTGGGGTCGTATCTCTGCTCAGGGCTGCGCATGTACATAGATATATCTCCGTCGACAATTGCAGGTATTATTATAGGATCCTGCAGACACAAACCACAAGAATGAATCAAAAGTGCTCACGTATTTGTTAACGGTCTTTCCCCCCCCACCAGTTCGGCAATTATGAGATTTGTGGTAACTCTGCGTCTTTCGGCAGTGCGTTGTGGAGTTACACGTGGCATACTTTTGGCGTGGTCGGTAATTTATCTGGTTGTGCCGTCCTAGGCTGGATACTGTCTAAAATACTTTGATGGTATTATAGGGCGTTACCCTACCACCTTAAGACCAGCATATCCAAGCAGGAGCTTCTTTATACCGGACTCTCCCTTGAAGGCCACCGTTACTTGGTGGTCTTGGCCGGAGGTTATGCAGCTTACCACAATGCCTTCGCCGAACTTTGGATGCCGCACTCGTTCTCCGGTTTTCAAGGGCACGCTGGTAATTTCCTCAGCAGGCAGGTTTGATCTTCTGAAGATGGGTTGCACTGCGGAAGAGACGCGTCGTTCCGGCTTGCCCATAGGAGACACTAGATTCTTGGGTATGTCACTCAGGAAGCGGGACGGCATGTTGGCACCGCTTTTGCCCCAGAAGCCGCGGCGAAATGCCCGGGTGATGTATAGTCGCTCCTTGGCTCTTGTCATACCGACGTAAAAAAGCCGCCTCTCTTCCTCAATCTGGTCTGGATCGTCGAAGGAACGTATGTGAGGGAGCAGTCCCTCTTCGAGTCCAACAAGAAACACCAATGGGAATTCCAGTCCCTTGGCTTGATGGAGAGTTATGAGTGTGATGGAGTCCTGATCTTCTTCCTGTGTATCCATATCAGAGACTAGAGTTACACTCTGCAAGAACTCGGATAGTCTGTCCTCCGGGTCAATATCCTGGAATCTCAATGCCGTTGAACGCAGCTCCTGCACATTCTCCCACCGTTCATGCCCTTGCTCGCCGTCCTCCATGAGAAAGCTCCTGTATCCTATATGGTCGACGATGGCATCTATCAGTTCCGCCACTCCGAGGCTTTTTCCTTCTTCAATGAGAGAGTTTATGATACGGAGAAACCTGGTAACTGCCTGAGAAGCGCGGGTATCCAGTGTTTGGCCTCCGAGTGGTTCATTATTTTTGTCCACAGCGAGCTGCATAGCAGAGTAGAGCGCAATATCACCGTCGCGGGCTATCTGAGTAAGCTGTTCAACGGTCCGTTGGCCTATTCCTCTCGGAGGTATATTAATCACCCGTGAGAGACTTACCTCATCGTAGGTGTTATTGATGATACGTAGGTAGGCCACCACATCCTTTACTTCCTTACGCTGATAGAAACGGAGGCCTCCTATCAGCTTATAGGAGATGCCGTATTGTAGACATCCTTCTTCCAAGGCACGGGACTGTGCGTTTACACGGTACATCACGGCGCAATCACCAAGGCTGTGTCCTTCTTCTCGTTTCAGCCTTTGTATTTCTCGCAATACTTGCTGTGCTTCCTCTTCTGGATTAAAGGCTTCCCCGATAAATACAGGCTTACCACGCTGGTTCTGAGTGACAAGGGGCTTGTCCATTCGTTTGCGGTTGGCCGAGATGACACTGTGTGCTGCCTCTAGGATTGTCTCTGTAGAACGGTAGTTCTCCTCCAGGGTGACAATCCCTGCATCGGGGTAGTCACGTTGGAAGGAAAGGATATTGCGTATATCAGCGTTGCGCCATGAGTATATTGATTGGTCTGGATCGCCCACAACGCAGATGTTCCGGTGTTTTGTTGCAATCTGACGTGCGATGGCGTACTGGGCTATGTTTGTGTCCTGGAATTCGTCGATTAAGATATGTTCATAGCGTGATTGGTATTTGTCCAGCACTGTTGCGTTGTCTCTGAATAGGACGTAGGTCTTGAGAAGTAGGTCGTCGAAGTCAACCGCGTTGTTACGTTGCAACAGGTCCGTGTACCGCTGGTAGACTTTGTAAACGATCTCTTCCGTTGGGCCGGAACGGCTAGAGGCGAATGTCTGCGCGTCTATCAACTTGCTCTTGGCTGCGGATATGGCTGACAGTATAGATCTGGGAGGGAATCGTTTGGGGTCTATTTCTGCAGATTCCATCGCCCGTGCGAGAAGTGAAAGTTGGTCTTCTTGGTCATAAATCACAAAGGCCTTATCCAGGCCTATATGCGAGCCTTCCCTGCGCAGAATCGATGCGCAGAAGGCGTGGAAGGTAGCCACTGTGAATTCGTGCTGCATGCTTCGCCACCTGGCAAGCAGTGGAGATGTTGGGTCTTGGTCTGTTTTTCCAAAGAGACGGTCCCTCATTTCTCTGGCGGCCTTGTTTGTGAATGTAACAGCTACTATGTTACGCGGAGCTATGCCCTTATCTCTGACAAGATGGGCTATACGCTGTGTGATTACCCTAGTCTTGCCGCTTCCTGGGCCCGCTAGAATGAGTAACGGTCCGTTCACGGTCTTCACAGCCTCGCTCTGACGTTGGTTGAGTTCGTCTAAGGCATTCATATCGTTGGAAGTATACAACAGGACAGTATTCTAATCAGGTAAAATGCCACACGAATTCATCGGGTATGGTTATAATATCCTATGAAGATAGACGTTTTGTTGTAGCGCTCGCTATACTGAACTAGAAATTTTGCATCATAAATCCTATGGAAATCTTGGAGTCAGATAATGAGTGATATTCAACCTTTTAAGGGATTACGATATAGTCTCAATAAAATTACAGACCTAGAGCAGTTGCTATGCCCTCCCTACGATATCATCTCCCCGGAATTGCAATTGGAACTGCACCAGAGGAATCCCTACAACGCCGTCCGGCTTGAGTTTGGTATGGAAACTCCATCTGACTCGGCAAATGATAACCGATATACAAGAGCGGCCAATTTCCTTGAAGAGTGGCTTATCCAGGGGACGCTGCTTACAGAAAACGAGGACGCTTTTTATATACTGCAGGAAGACTTCTATCATCAGGGTCGCTCCATGAGGCGCCGCTCCATCCTAGCCGCTGTGCGCTTGGAAGAGCTTTCGAAGGGCGTTGTACTCCCTCACGAAGAAACTGCACAGGGGCCGAAACGTGACAGAATGGAACTGCTGACTGCAACAAAGGCCAACCTGAGCCCCATTATGTCGATATACCGCGACTCATCCGGGGAAATCGGCACACTTGTGGATGAGGTTGCGTCAGGTCCACCCTTAGCCAGTGTCGACTACGACAACACCCATATTCAGCTATGGGCATTTACGGATAAGACGATGGTACAGACTGTAACCCAGTCGTTGAAGGACACCCCTGTCTACCTTGCTGACGGCCATCACAGATATGAGACAGCACTCCAGTATCGAGATATACAGCGTGCTGATGGAAATCGGAGGGATTCTTTAGGCAACGACTTTGTCATGATGTCCCTCATAGAAATACAGGACTCAGGCCTCGTGGTGCTCCCGTATCATCGTGCTATGCGGGGATTGTCCACAGATGAAATGGACCGAATAATGGCACAGATAAATGAGTCCTTCGACATCCAGGTCCTTGATGTAAGACTCGATCAGACAGGTGATGCGATTTCTCATTTGGAAGAGCTACTTGAGGAGACTGCCGTTAATCAGGTTGCTATCGGGTTGCTGAAAGCCAACGAGAGGAAAGTTTACTTGCTCACACTTCGCAACCAGCCTGGTGCCTCTTCTCCTCCTCTTCAACGATGCGCCGCCCAGGTACTGGGGAGAGACATCCTTGAGCCTGTTCTGGAGACTCAACAGAGGGCCGTGGAAAGGGGTATTTTGCGATTTACACACGACTCAAAAGAGGTGAACAAATTGGTAATAGATGGTGACTACCAACTAGGCTTTATTTTGCCTGCCCTGTCCATGGACTTGTTTGAAGAGGTGGTGTTATCCGGCGAACGCATGCCCCTGAAGTCAACCTATTTCAGTCCGAAGCTGCCTACTGGACTAGTGATAAACAACCTTGGGTGAGTGTTAAAACCATAACTAACTACCATAACCGTTTGCTACGTTGTGCCATAGCGGCAATTGGTGTGAGCTTAACTCCCTTGCTATACTTTACCTACTACTCAGGCTAACCATGCTTCCTGTAGGGCATGGTTTTTGCTCATCCTGAGCTATAAAAGCGTGCAGCAACCAAAAGAGGAGAAAGATGACAGCCAACCAGCCCATAGTTCTTTTCGTGTGTGTACATAACTCGGGTCGAAGCCAGATGGCCGAGGCATTTTTCAACTATTTGTCGAAAGTATCCAGAAACTCTGCCGTAGCGTACTCGGCCGGTACTCAACCAGGTGACAGGGTTAGCCCGACTGTCGTCATTGCGATGGCCGAGTTGGACATGGATCTCTCTCAAAAGCAGCCCGCATTACTGACACAAGATATGTTGGATTCCTCAGAACGGGTCATAACCATGGGGTGCAATGTTGATGAGGCATGCCCTGCCAACATGATTGTTACCGAAGACTGGGCCTTGGAAGACCCCAAGGACAAGCCATTGGAGAAGGTTATAGAGATACGAGATGAGGTCAAACGTCGGGTGGAGGAGCTTATAGACGCGATTGGGCAACAGGGTCTGGAACGATCCAATTTGCGCTAAAGTATTCATACTCATGGTTTGCCTGCCTGGCTACGTATAGCAGGCTATCCACCGTTTAACGAATTTTCTGGCACATCGTGACAATTAACTCTTAAGTCACAATTAACGCGTGGAGCTTCTACTCTACAATGTCTTAAGATCTTATTTAGAACATCAGATTATCAAAGCAAAACCAAGCGCTCGCTAGGCCGGTGCGACGGTATCTTAGTGGGTGTGCAGGGACTGACCGGCCCTAAAGCTCGGTTGACTTTAGGGCTTTAGACAGCCCTCCCAATCGCAGTCTCATCAGCCCCTTCAGGTCGTCCGTGGCGGTCTTGATGACGCGGACGCGTGTGTCTGGGTCGTCCACCCACTCCACAGGGACGTCCTTTATGCGGAATCCACCCTTTTCAGCAAGTATTAGCAGCTCAGAGTCGAAGAACCATCCCTGGTCCTGTATCTTTGGGATCAGGAACTGGGCAGCGTTACGACTTATGGCTTTGAAACCGCACTGTGCATCGGAGAACCTTGTGAAGAAAACGGCCTTTATTATTAGGTTGTAAATGCGTGAAGTAATTTCTCTCTTTAGGGAACGCTTCTTCACAACAGAACCCTTCATGAGCCGAGATCCTATCGCTACGTCGTAGCCGTTCTCTCCGATAGCACGCGTCAGCGTTGGAAAGGCGGTCAGTCCTGTGGAGAGGTCAACGTCCATATATGTGAGGATATCCGCGTCACTATCTAGCCATGCCTTGCGCAGCGCCCTGCCCCTTCCTCTAACCTCTAGACGCGTCCAGCTAACCTCAGGGTACTTCTTGGAGAGGTCTTCGGCTATGCTTGTGGTCTGGTCGGTGGAGCCGTTGTCGGCTATGACAATACGGAATTCATATGGCGAATGTTTCCACAGGAACTCACGTAGTGATGACACACACTTGGGGAGAGCTTTCTCTTCGTTGAGGACTGGTATGACTACGTCTATCATTGGAGCCATGAGGATATCCTGTCTTGCTAGCTCCCAGACCTAATGTCGGAAGTGGCGTACTCCAGTGAAGACCATAGCCAGGCCAAGACGGTTAGCTGCTTCTATCACTTCTCCGTCTCTAATGGAACCGCCAGGGTGCACTACGGCCGTAACTCCGCCCTCCGCTCCTGTCTCCAGACCATCGGCGAATGGGAAGAAGGCGTCCGAAGCTAGAACAGCGCCCTTGGATGCCTCACCAGCAGCCTTGAGCGATAGCTGGACGCTTATGATCCTGTTGGGCTGCCCGGCTCCCATGCCCAATAGCGTTTGGTCTTTGGCGATCACAATGGCGTTAGACTTGACGTGTTTCACGGCTTTCCATGCAAAAGCCATGTCAAGAAGCTCTTCCTGTGTGGGTTTGCGGTCTGTAACCACTTGCCAGCTCTGTGGGTCCTCTTCCAAAACGTCCGGGGATTGTATCAAGACACCGCCTGAGACTTGACGGACTTCCCCGCTTTTCCCATTCACCGCTCCTGATTCTCCGAGTGCTAGGATACGCAGGTCACGCTTTTTCGTGAGAATATCCAGAGCGGCAGGCTCGAATTCCGGTGCCAAGACTATCTCGTAAAAGACCTGGCGCATGGCCTCGGCTGTCTCGCCGGTCACTGGGCGATTGAAGGCCACTATGCCTCCATACGCGGATACTGGGTCTCCGGAGAAGGCACGTTTGTATGCCTCCTCCTGGTCGTCGTGACAGGCTAGACCGCAGGTGTTGGTGTGTTTTATCACTGCGGCAGCAGGTTCTTTGAAGTCCGATACGGCACGCCAAGCGGCATCGGCATCAAGGATGTTGTTGAAAGAGAGTTCCTTGCCGTGAAGCTGCTTTGCACCCGCAATGCCTGATGGAGAGGAATCGCCGTAGAAGGCAGCTTGCTGGTGTGGGTTTTCTCCATAGCGCAGGTCGTACAGTTTGCCGTATCCAAGAGTCAGTTCCTGACCGAACCCGTCATCCTGACCACGCATGTAGCCAGCGATCAATGTATCGTAGAAAGCTACGTGCTGAAATGCCTTCTGGGCCAATCCCTGCCTCTCTTCGATAGTGAGATCACCCGCAGTTATACGCTCAGCCACCCAGAGATAGTCATTGGGGTCTACAACAACGATTACGAAAGGGAAGTTTTTGGCCGCCGCCCTGATCATGGTTGGGCCGCCTATGTCTATGTTCTCAAGGGCTTCGTCCAGTGTTACACCTGTTCGTGCAATTGTAGAGGCAAAAGGATATAGGTTCCCTGCCACAAGGTCTATGGTGTCCATCTGAAGTGCCTTCAACTCAGACAGGTGCTCCGGGTTGTCCCTCCTGGCCAGTATCCCACCGTAGATAATGGGGTGCAGTGTTTTCACGCGACCGTCTAGAATCTCCGGAGAGCCGGTGAGTTCAGAGACCTGCTGAACTGGCAAACCCGCATCGCTTAGGGCCTTGTGGGTGCCACCAGTGCTGACTAGGTCCATGCCAGTCTTCTGCAGACTGCGAGCAAAAGCCACAACACCGGTCTTATCGTATACGCTGAGCAGAGCTTTCATGGACTACCTCGATAATATTACTTCGTTGCCTTTCACTACTTCTCCAACCACAATGGCTTCTGGCACAAGCCGGCGCACCTCCTCGGTCTTGTCAGGAGAGCACGCCAGTACCATGCCCACTCCCATGTTGAACACATCGAACATCTCGTCCCTCTCCACACGACCCGCCTCTTGAATCAGAGTGAAGATTGGAGGAATCTCCCACGTGGAGGTATCGAACCGCGCACCAAGACCTTCAGGCAGAATCCTGGGCACATTTTCAGGTAACCCGCCTCCTGTGATGTGTGCCATACCCTTTATCAGAGGCAGAACAGGTTCCAGCAGAGGGTAGTAACAGCGATGTGGCTCCAGAAGCGCTTCCCCTAGTGTCCTACCCAACTCCGAGTAGTTGCGGCCCAGGATAGAAGGGTTTTCTTCGACCTTGAATACCCTTCGCGCTAACGA
>Ga0209089_10001166_pt1 | contig 23988 bp, 12 predicted proteins | sample ArcticOcean_MG_C_FD_187431 | JGI IMG/M metagenome (GOLD analysis project Ga0209089, IMG submission 187431) | Marine microbial communities from western Arctic Ocean - ArcticOcean_MG_CB2_150 (SPAdes) (version 2) | ecosystem: Environmental > Aquatic > Marine > Oceanic | place: Arctic Ocean: Canada... | reverse complement strand
CTTATTATACCAGTCAGAAAATTCATATTTAAAAATGACGCCTGCTGGGATGGACATGAGAAGCTCTAATGAAGGTGGGATGGCATTTGGAAAATCAGTAACAGGAAGATCTGCAATGGGTGGAGCAGGAGTTTTTGGCCGTTTTGCAGCACCAAAATTACAAGCATATGACGCTGATCCAAACACAGTAGAAGCATACGCTTTCGCAGGTAATACAGATGAGTACGCAAGGGGTAATCACGCGCATATATTACCATTCGACACATTGAATGATGTAATTGGCACTGGGACGCTAACAGGTTTTACATCTACTGGAATAGACGATAATGCAGATCAGACAGTGATTACTATTGGGAATGATGAACACGTTACATTTGCTGGCAATATAATACTTTCAGGCACAGTAGATGGAGTAGATGTATTAACTAGAGATGCTGTTTTAACATCGACAACAACTACAGCAAATTCCGCAGTTCAACCAGCAGATACATTTTATATAGGCACAACATCTATTGCACACAATAGAGGGTCAGCTGGACTAACACTTGCAGGAATTACTTTAACAACACCATCTATTGCTGCAGCTGGTTGGGAAAATGCAAATCATACACATGCAGGTTCTACAACTGGCGGACAAATAGCCGCATCAGCTGTTAGTGATTTTGATACTGAGGTAGCTAATAACACCGCAGTAGCAGCAAATACCCTTAAAGTCTCAGATGTAAACCACAATGTAACAACTAACCTCAGCGTGAGTCGTAACGGCGCAAAGATCGATGTGGTTTCAAGTGATGGAACTAATGCAGTTCTACCACTAGCTGATACAGATAATTGGGGCGTAATGTCTGATGAAATGTTCGATGAGCATACGGCTAACAATGCCAAAGTTTCAGATATAAATCATAACGTCACCACCGATTTAAGCGTGAGCCGTGATAGCACTAAGTTAGACGTGGTTTCAAGTGACGGGACTAACGCTGTGCTGCCGTTAGCTGACACAAACAACTGGGGCGTGATGTCGGATGAGATGTTCGATGAGCATGAGGTTAACAATGCTAAGGCCTCGGATATAAACCACAATGTCACTACTAATCTTTCTGTAAGTAGGGATAGCACAAAACTAGATATAGTATCTTCTGATGGTACTAATGCAGTTCTACCACTAGCTGATACGGATAATTGGGGTGTAATGTCTGATGAGATGTTTGATTATCTATACGCAATAGAACCTAGCGCAGACGTAACTGATGAAGATAATGTCAGATCTGCAGGAGCTTTGATGGATGATGAAGTAGATGCAGATATTAAGACACTCTCACTTCCTGCAAGTACAACAATCTCCACATTTGGGGCATCACTTATAGATGATGTGGCTAATTCAAATGCAAGAACAACTTTAGGATTAGGCACAGCCGCAATAACGGCAGCAACTGCATACGCAACTTCAGCACAAGGATCAACAGCAGATTCCGCACTTCAACCAGCGGATACAATGTATGTTGGCACAACTTCAATTGCATTTAATAGAGCAAATGCTGCATTAACACTTGCTGGAATTACTTTAACAACACCAAATTTAGGAACACCAAGTACATTAGTTGGTACAAACATTAGTGGAACGGCCGCAAATTTGACAGTTGGTGCTACTACAGGAGTTGAAGCAGGTGCCACTGCAGATCAGACCGCCGCTGAAATATTAACAGCAATCAAAACAGTTGATGGTGCTGGAACCGGACTAGACGCAGATTTATTAGATGGACAACATGGCTCTTATTACACAGATTTTTCAAACATCACTGTTTCATCAGGCGAAGTTTCAAATACAATGCTTGCTAACAGCTCAATTAATTTTGGAGGTATTTCCCTTTCACTCGGAGGCAGTGATGCAACACCAGCGTTTGCTTTAGCTGACGCAACTGGGCTACCAATAGTAGCTGGAACAACTGGAACTTTATCAGTAGCACGCGGTGGAACTGGTGTAACATCAAAAACCGGAACAGGCAATGTCGTATTGTCTGCAAGTCCTACTCTTACAGGAACACTTGCTGCAGCTGCTGCCACATTTGGTGGAACAATATCCAATACAGGTCTACATACAGTAACTCAAACAGCTGATCATGATGGAATAAGATTCAGGGGATATGATGATTCAAATAGTTATTATGGCAAAATAGGTATAACTGATGTAGGATATACTCAAATATTTGCAGAAGGAAATAGAAGTATTGATTTAAAGTCTGGTAGGCAAATAAGGTTTTTCACATCTACTGATAATTCTACTTATAACAATTCAGTTACTTTTAATATGGATGGTACATCCACATTTACTGGGGATGTTACTGGTACAACATTTATAGGTGCTTTAACAGGAAATGTAACAGGTAATACAAGTGGTACTGCATTAACAGTTACTCAAGCAGCTCAATCTGCTATTACAAGTCTGGGTACATTAACTGCATTACAAGTAGATAATCTTAATTTTAATGGTAATACAATTTCTTCAACATCAGGAGTCCTTAATATTGTTCCATTAGCCGGTCAATATATTGCTTTAGATGGTACTATAGCTATTGATGCTGGAGTGGTAACAGGAGCAACTTCAATCACATCTACTGCTTTTGTGGGAGCACTAACAGGAAATGTAACAGGCAATGTAACAGGTAATGCAGGAACAGTTACTATAAACTCTGACTTTTCAGGCACATACCCTGTATTAGTTGATGTCGGGTCTAACGCTATATATAATAATCCTTCTTTAACATATAATGGTACTTCTGACACACTTACTTCCCCAAATTTTGCTGGTGCTTTAACAGGAAACGTAACAGGAAATACTAGTGGGACTGCGTTAACAGTTACTCAAGCAGCTCAACCTGCTATCACTTCAGTAGGTACTTTAACAGACTTAACCATTAGTGGAACAAGTACAACGATAGGTACGGTTACATCGGGAATTTGGAATGCCGGTGCAGTAACAAGTACGGGTGGTGTGATAGGTAGTTATGGTTCATTTGGTTACATGAAAACAACGGGTAATGGAAGTATTCAGATTGGTTCATATGCAGCTGTAAAAAGTTTTGCTATTGGTTTCACTAATGGCGTAGCAAATCAAAAAGCACAAATTATATTTACAAAATTTTGGGGAGAAATAGAAATTTCCCTATCAGGTACTTACTCTAATCAGAATATGGCGGGGGTAATAACTAAAAAGTTTGGGATAGGGGTACAGACAGGTTCTACTTACGCTAATGTTTCAAGGTATACGGAAGCACTCGGTGTAACTGCTGATAATTTTGCTATCGGTGAGGTCACTTGGGATTCAACAAATAGTAGGTATTATATTCCAATAGTCCATAGAGTTTCAACGGGAAATACTTGTACGGTTCGTGTTCGGTGGTTAGGCGGTGATTCAACACAGACATCATTAATGGATGCTATGTCTATTTCATCAGTTTACACTACTGATACTACTGCATACACAAAGCCGGTTGTTGGATATAATAGCGATGTATTAATCGGTAAAACTACAAGTAATATAGCAACAGGAGGAATAGAATTACAAGCAGGCGGGGCGTTATGGGTAACTAAAGCAAGTGGTAACCCGATGGCTCTTCGTAGAAATAGTGATGATGGCGGAATACTTGAATTTTATAGAGATGCGACTCTACAGGGTAAGATTGGTACGGAAGGTGGAGACATTTTCATAGGGCAAGGAGATACGGGTATTCAATTTGCTGATGGTGCTGATGCGATTGTTCCTGTTAACGGATTAACTGGAGCAGATAGAAACGATTTAATTAGTATAGGTGGCTCGTCTAATAAATTTAAAGATATACATTTATCGGGAGATGTTAATGCCACAGGAGCCACATTTGCTGGGAATGTAGCGACTACAGGAACGGGAACAATTACATCAGTATCAAGCCTTACAGCAGGTGGTACTTTATATGTAGATGAGAATATTCGTCATACAGGCGATACAAATAATTACATCAACTTTACGACTGATACTCAGAGATATTATACAGATAATACACTTGCTCTTACTCTCGACTCATCCCAAAACGCCACATTTGCTGGGAATATAGGTGTGCAAGGAGCAACTCCCACTCACGGATTAACAGTTGGTGGTATAGCAGGTCAATATGCCGCTAGTCTATCTGGTGGTAGTTCAGGTAATCATGCAGTTCTTTATATAGCAAATGGTGGTGGTAGTCATACAGGTAACGCAATACAGATTGCACAAGCAAATAGTGGTAAGATATTAGTCGCTACGGCTACAGCAGGGGCATCTTCATTTGAAATTGGCGCTACATATAATGGCGCAAGTCCTAATATTATAAGTACGGGTGGAGCCACATTTGGTGGGGATATCATATTATCGGAAGGTACTAACCAAGAACTCAGCACAGGAAATAATAGCCTGGTTGTTAAAAATATGGGTTCTACCACCGCAGGGGGGCTTGTTTTACAAAGCTCGAATAATACTCATTTGATGCAACTGTATGGAACCGCAACGGAATATGGATTCTTAGGATATGTATGGGGTGATTGGGATATAAAGAAAACAGTAAATGGGAGACTAGAGCTTAATTCTAATAGCACCTATTATTTACAACCCGATTCACTTTCACATTTTAATACGTTTTCAACAGCAGGTACATCCACATTTGCTGGGGTTACGACTATAGACCATTCGGGAACGAATAGTGCTATCTTAAACATTGATAATGATACGGCAGGAAAGGCAGCTATTCATTTTAAAGATGGTGGTGTAAGTAAGGCGATGGTTGGATTAACTGGGGCTATCACAGGAAATAGTACTACTGATATTGGTCTGTTTTCAGAAGCAGGTTCGGGGGTTGGACTTTTTGTGAATGGTAGCGGTACAAGAGTTGTTGATATTAATTCCTCAGGCAACGCCACATTTTCTGGTCAAATAAATGCTAATGGTGGATTTGAAAGAAGGAAAGACCACAATACAGTAACATCTATGGCCCTATCTAATCAAGATAATGGAACTGCTCATCATGTAGAAATGTATATAAAAGATTCTGTTGGTTCATTGACTTTGGGTTATTCAAATAATTACTCATCGGTTCAATGGCAAGGTGCATGGGTTTATTCAAGTAGTGGGCCATTAATGCTTAAAGCTACTAATTCAGATGTAGAAATATTTGCAGGTGGCAATGATGATGCAGACAGGGCATTAATTTTAGATACATCGCTTAACGCCACATTTGCCGGGAGAATTCTTGGTCATGCTGGTACTGCAGCCCTTCCTTCATTTGCGTTTAGTGGTGATACTAATACAGGAATGTATAATGATGGTTCTAATGACAATTTAAAATTTAGTACTGGTGGGGTGGAGCGAGCCTTTTTAAGTGCTACACAATGGAATGTGACAGGTAATCTTATTGCTGGTGGAACTGTAACATCAGGTCTTACTGGAACAAATGGGTATTTAAATTTTAAAAGAAGCAGTGATGGTGCTGCTGTTGGTGGAGTCGGACTTTCGTCTACAAATGTTTTGGATATTGGAGTAGGTGGAGGGTCATATCCAACGATAAGATTTCTTACTGATTCAACCCTTGCACTTTCCATAAACCAATCCCAAAACGCCACATTTAGTGGGGATCTAACAGTTACAGGTAAATTAAATATTACGGGTGATATTGATAGTTATAATGTCACTGATTTAGATGTTGTAGATAAGACTATCACATTGGGTGCTGGACAAATAGAAGCAAATAGTGGAGGTTCAGGTATTGTTATAGATGGTTCAAGTGCTTCAATGTTATGGGATGAATCTAATACGGAATGGGATTTCAATAATAGCATAAATGTAACGGGAGCTGGTACATTTAGCGGGAATATAAATGCAAACGGAAACATTGTTGGTGATGGAAGCACTGCTATGTCAAGCATGGCTTCATTGGGAATCGGTACAGTAACAGCAACCGGACTACTCACCGGTGTTGGACTAACTACTACTGGCGCTATTACAGCAACTGGACAAACCATCGGTTCAGCTGCAATTACTTCTACTGGACTACTCACCGGTGTTGGACTAACTACCACTGGTGCTATCACAGCAACTGGTCAAACTATCGGTTCAGCTGCAATTACTTCTACTGGACTCATTACCGGCGTTGGACTAACTACTACTGGTGCTATTACAGCAACTGGCCAAACCATCGGCTCTGGTGCAATAACAAGTACAGGTACAATTGCAGGTGTTGCCGGCACATTTAGTGGAGCAATTACAGCTACAACTATCAATACTGGACAAGGAGTAACTGAAGTTTTCTTGATGGATCAGAATGTAACACAAGCTAGTGCACCGCAGTTTGCTGGATTAACTAGCACTGAGGACATTGTTTTGTCCGGAACCGGTGATTCTATTTACAATTCGTATATCTCCGGAATAATGGGCTCCGGATGGAAGCTTGACTATGATACGAGTAATGGTGGCTCTTCTCTTGAGATAGATAATATCACAGTTCGTAATACACTTCAAACACATATTTTTCAAAAAGACGTTGTTAAAGCTACAAATGGCTATCTCTATGTTAGCGACAGCGGTGTTATTTCTGGATCTGATAATAATTTCGTTTATTTTGAAGACGAAAAATCTGCAACATTTGCTTCTGCCTCACGCTTGTGGTTCAAGTCAGCTGACATTACAGGATCAGGTACTATTAATAGTGTTAAATTTTCAATACTGTCTGCAAGCTTTGATACTAATCAAACAGGAGTTACAAAATACACAGTTGATAATATCACCGGTGATTTAGCTAATTTAACAGTTGGCGGAACTGCAGTAAGAATAAGTGGAGGAAGCTTATTATTGGATGCGTCATCTGCTCATAGCCCTTTTATGGATGTAATTTCTGGAAGCAATGATGGTGCTGCACAAAGTGTAGTAACTAGAACAGGCCGCTTAACAGGTATAACATCTACTAGATTTGGTGAATTAGCAGGTTATGGTTTTTGGGCTTCGGGAAGTGCATATTTAGAAGGAACAATCAATGCCACGTCTGGTAATATCGGTGGATGGGGAATAGGGGCAACTGCTATAAGTAGTTCAAATGGTATTATTGATATAGATGCTGGTGCAAAAAGAATTACAATTAGATCAGATCTAACAACAGACAGAGTTCATTTAGGTGAAATAGACTCTGCGTACGGATTAAAAATATTTAATGAAAACGGAGCCGGTGATGATAATCTATTAGTTGAACTTGGTTCGGAACAAAATATGATTGCTGGTTGGGATTTAGTTCCAGGGAATATTGAAAGTGATAATGCTACAGGTAGTGTTAGATTAAGTTCTGTATCACAATCTTTAACAATATGGACAGGCAGTAAGGATGAAGCTCAGCCAAAACTCGTATTAGGGAAACTTCCATTACATGATGGTACAGTAGACAGTCCATACGGATTTGCTGTATTTAATGGAACTGGAACTGTATCAGGAAGTGAAGCAAGTGCTTCAGTATTAATTACTGCGAACAAAGCAAGATTAGCTGGATGGGATTTAGTTCCAGGATCAATAAAGAGTGATAATACATTTGGTAGTGTAAGATTAAGTTCTATAGAGCAAGCATTAACTATATGGACTGGTAGTATCAATGAAGCTCAACCTAAACTTGTACTTGGAAAACTTCCATTAAATGATGGAACTGTAGATAGTCCTTATGGATTTGCAGTTTTTAGCGGAAGTGGAACTGTATCAGGAAGTGAAGCAAATGCTTCAGTATTGATTACGGCAAATAAAGCTAGACTTGCTGGATGGAATTTGAGTCCTGGAAAGTTGGAGAGTGGAACTGTTGCTGTCATCGATGGCGATCAGGCTAAGATTGCACTGGGAACAAACGCGACAACTCACACTGGAATGAGTCCATCGGCAAGTTTATTTTTCGTAAGTGCTAGTTCTAATCCTACTTTCTTTGTTGGCACAAACTTTACTTACGTTAACGATGTATTAACTGCAGCTGGCTGGACTATAGGTTCTAGTGCTATTAGCAAGGGAAAAACAAAATTAACATCTGCCACCAATGCTAGTTCATTTGCAATTCAAGATACAGTTGGAGTTGCTAATCCAGGGATATTTATAGGACAAACAACTGATGCTGATACTTATCAGATGAGCCTTTCGGGTTCCGCAGGTAGGATGTTATGGGATAATACTGCACTTAAGATATACGGAAATAATGGAACTGAGGTGTTTACAACTACTGCTACCGGTGCTACTATAGGTGGGTGGTCATTAGGCGTTAGTTCTTTCAAATCAAGCAACTGGAGCGCAGGAAGTGGAGGCGAACTGGGAGGCGGAAGTGGTGAGTTTAGCTCAGCAGGTATCAAGCTACATGACACCGGTTACATATCATCTCCAGCATTTTGGCTTGATACAAATGGCAACGCAAAATTTAACGGTGATATATCAGCTGGAACAGGTACATTAGGTAATGCACTTTCAGTAGGTTCAAATTTCTCAGTTGACTCATCAGGAAATATGAATGCTTCTAATGCGAAATTTTCTGGTAGTATAAAGGCACTCAGCGGTCATTTCGCCGGCGATGTAACAGCAGGAACAGTGACGATTGGAGCTGGTGGGATCACAGGATCTTCAGCCGGTGGATTTAGAATGGGTAATGAAGGTCTTATAATAGGGGGAGGCTCGATCACACTTGGTTCTAATTTTTCAGTAGATTCATCAGGGAACATGAATGCTGCTAATGCAAGATTTTCTGGCAGTATAAAGGCACTTAGTGGCACTTTTGAAGGTGATGTAACAGCCGGCACAACAACAATCAATGCTGGCGGAATTACAGGATCAGCAGCCGGTGGTTTTAGGATGGGCAATGAAGGATTAATAATAGGCGGCGGTTCAATAAATCTTGCCAGTGCTTTTATTGCCACATCAACAGGACAGGTCACAGGTTCCAAGATGTTGTTTAAGGGCGGGTCAATAGGCGGATGGCAAGTAGCACAAACGTATTTAGTTGATGGAAGTAATAATTTAAAGTTCGAACCAGCTGGCACATATATAATTTCATCTTCAATGTTCAAAGTTTCTGCGGCAGGTAATATAACTGCATCAAACATGGAAATTACACAAGCTACAATTCGTGGCGGTACTGCAGCAAACTGGATAGGACATAGTTCATATCTATCATTTGTAGGTGGTGGAACCTACAATGTCATAACAGGAAGTAGTTTTAACTCTGTTATAGGAGCAGGTGCTCATAATATGATTAGCCAAAGCTCTGATTTTTCATCTATATTATCTGGTATGTCATGTTCTATTAAAGGTAATAGTGATATGTCATTTATAGGTGCTGGAATATCAAATCAAATAATATCATCATCAAATATGTCATTTATAGGATCTGGTGAGGGCAATAAAATTCTGTATGCTTCTCAATCAGGTATAGTTACAGGTGAAGATAATAGAATTGAAGGTGGAATAGATGGCCCCGAAGTAAGCTTAGCAGATGCATTTACATCTAAATATTCTTTTATTGGTGGCGGAATTTCGAATAAAATATATAAAGGTCAAGGAAATTCAATACTTTCTGGTCAGGAAAATCTCATAAGTGGTTCTAATTGGTCATCTTCAACTGGCGTTGCTGGAGATTATCAATCTCATTGTACTATAGGTGGCGGCAAACAGAATAAGATATATGGCCAATGGTCATATTCCAATATAATTGCGGGTGGACTTCTCAATAAGATGTATGGCGACCAAATTTCTGACACTCGCCAATCGATTTTTACGAGTACAATTGGTGGGGGTACTTTCAATTCAATGTATGTTGGAAGCGCAACTGGGCCTGCAATAGTAAGTTCGGTGATTTGTGGTGGCGTTTTAAATAATATAAATAACGGAGTGGCTACTGGCTTTATCGGTGGTGGATCTGCAAATAAATTAACAGGCCCAGGTGTTAACTACGCTGTAATTGTTGGCGGGAGATCCAATCAAATTATTGGGGAGGGAGGAGAATATAATTCTATTCTAGGCGGTTATAGTAATGAAATAACTAGTACTGGAGATTATAATGGAATTTTAGGCGGATATAACAGCGGAATCGGTAGTTCCTATACAGATACATTTATTGTAGGAAGTGGTATAAATGCAGATGCAAGTAACACTACATTTGTAGAAGCTCTCAAATCTAAGGGAGACATAACTGCTTTCTGGTCATCAGATATACGATTAAAAGATAATATTAGACCAATAGAAGGTGCTCTTTTTAAAGTTAAACAAATAAGAGGTATTGAGTTTGAGTGGAACGATAAGTTAGGTGATAGAGCACATCAACCAGCTGGTACAACTGATATTGGTGTAGTTGCACAAGATGTTCAAAAAGTATTACCTAATATCGTAAAAGAAAGAGAAGATGGATGGTTGGGTGTTCGTTATGAAAGAATGATACCAGTGTTATTAGAAGCCATAAAAGAACAACAAACACAAATAGAAACACTTGAAGCAAGAATTAAAAATTTAGAAGGTGAAGAATAATGGCTTTACAACCACCAACTAATTTATCAGTCACGGGTGTTAATTCTTCTAAAGTCAATTTCTCATTTACTAAGTCCACCAGCGATTCCGCAATGATCTCCGGCAATCAGTATAATATGCGAATTGATACTGATAGTAGGATGGGTTCACCCACAACCACTTCGGATTTTGTCACTGCGAATGGTTCGTCAACCTATTCTGGAACTATTGGAGGTTTGGCATCTAGTACTACATATTACGTGCAATTTCAGTATGAAAGCAATGTCGGCGCACAATCGTCTTGGTGTGTGCTGGATTCAGGTACTACTTCTGGAACTGTTCCTGCCACACCAGGTACACCAGCTGTTACTGCTAAAACTAATACAACAATAAATACTTCATGGAGTGCAGTAAGCGGAGCAACAGGATATAAGTTATACTACGGACTTTCTAATAATCCAACTAGTCCTGGGTCAACTCAATCAGGAACAACAAAATCCTTTTCAGGTTTACAACCTGCAACAACATATTATTTTAGGATTAAGGCAACTAACAGCGCCGGCGATTCAGCATATAGTGGAATTCTAGTAGTAGATACAACTACCGCGCAAGCCGGTCAACCTTCTACGCCCACATCAATAACGCCAGTATCGCAAACTGTTTCGTGGACAAATCCAAGTGGAACTATTACTGCATTTTTATACGGAGGCACTAGTGCAAGTCCTACTACTTTGCTTACAAGCGGTGCGGGATTAGCTACTTACAATCATTCTGCTTTGACTCCAGGAACAACTTATTACTATAGGACAAGAACGCAAACTACAAATCATAATAATCTTTTTAGTTCTTACAGTTCAGATCGAAGTGGTGCTACTGCTACTGTGGATGTACCAACTAGTTTTGGGTACACGGCTACTTCTACATCAACGGTTACTTTTAATTGGACGAATCCAACTTTTACTGGTAGAACGTATTTTGCTGCTACCGGTGGTACTCCGTATGCTGTGGGTAATCCAGATTACGTAACTGGAACTACTCGTTTAATAGGGGACGGTGATACAGTATATGGCAATACTATCGTTATAAGTCAAAATAGTAGTTATTCTTTAGTAGCAAGGAATTATTATAGTCCATCAACGGCTGAACATTATAGCAGTTATACTTCTACATTTACTGGTTATACATTACCCGGACCACCCACAAGCGTCACTGCTGCTGATCTGAGTGATACAGAAATTCAATTGTCATGGACTGATCCAGCTGGATCTGCCTTATCAGAAGAATTTGAAATTGATCATAGGATAGATGATACAGGTAGCTGGGTTAGTAGAACAACAACTGCTACAGGAACTTCATATGTAGATAATAGTTTAGTGCAGGGCACTCATTATTATTATAGAATCAGGACGAAAACAAGTGCGGGCTATAGTACTACTTATGCGTACGCAAATGATACAACACAGACAGGGCCAGATCCTGTGGCAGGAGATGATCTGGATTTGGGCGCGCTAGGATACGCTACAGGAGTCAATGGAAATGCTACGACTTTGACTAGTATACAGGCATGTAATGGCGGAGCAACAACTGAAGTATCATTTAAAGATTTTTACACCGGCGCTGTAGGTACTTTAAGTGGTCCAAGTGCAGTATGGAAAGGTTCTACTGCAACATTTACAGCAAATTTTAGTAACAAGGGAACACTTTTTGATTCAAGAATAGGAATTGAGGATGGAAATTTTACGTGGTCAAGTAGTAATACTGCTATTGCAACAGTAGAGAGTAATGCAGATAGAACGTGTCTTATAACTACTACCAATGCTGGTGGTGCAGCAGTAATAACGATGACATATGCAGGAAGATATAATCAGCATTCTAGTATACCTAATCAAAGTAGACAAAAGACGATTACTGCAGTAGGGTAATCTAGATATTTAATAAAGGAGAATAAAAATGAAAGTTACTTTCAATGAAATAATAGAAATAGTATTGCATCACGAAGGTGGTTATGTAAATGATCCCAAAGATCCTGGTGGCGAAACTAATTACGGTGTTTCTAAACGTGCATATCCTGATGTAGACATCAAAAATCTTACAGAAGATGGCGCAAAGGATATTTATAGAAGAGATTATTGGGATAAGAATCGCTGCGGTGATCTTCCTGATGAGCTTAGACACGTATACTTTGATATGTGTGTTAATATGGGACGAAGTCGTGCAACTAAAATTATGCAAGAAACTGCAAATACTAAAGGTGCAGATTTAAAGATTGATGGTGGTATGGGGTCAAAGACAATTGGCGCATTGACAAATGTAGAATTAGAAAGAGTACGAGCATATAGGGTAAAGTATTATGTAAACCTAGTTGATCGTAAACCAGACTTAGCAAAATTTTACTTTGGTTGGTTTAGAAGAAGCTTAGAAGTTTAGGAGATTACAGTTGACAGATTTTTATAGAGATCTTGTAAATGAGGTCGTTTATGGCACAGATTGTATAGTTCTTGATAAGAAGACAATTGAAAGATTCTTATATGAGACAAATTACTTAAATGAGTTTAAGGGAGTTCAAGGTGTGTATTCTGATGAAGGATTATACGACTTTTTTGACAACTTTGCTGATTATAAGCGAGTATCCGATTCCAAAGCTAAAAAAGTCATAGGTTGGGCAGTTATTAATTATATTGTAGACGATACCACAGAGCACAAAGGAAAGACTAGCCCAAAGAAGTGGTTAGACAGAGTTTCAGATCTAATGAGAGATGATGGTGTTGGCAGAGGAAAAGGGAGAGCAGATTCTGTTTCTTACGGTGGATCTATTATGTCAGGTGTTCCCCATCCGGATAAGCTATATATGAAAGAACTAGAGCATGTTGTTGCACCTTTAGGCTGGCAAATAATAAAATGGATGGGTGTTGGGCCCAATAGAAAGAGCCAGGTTGTAATAATCCCCTCTGAAAGAATAAATAATGCTAAAGTTAATGAAAATATATCTTTAACAATAACATTAAAAGAGAAAATTAAAAAAGTTAAAGAAGCAAGTGCTATTAAGACACCAGGTATCAAAACAATAGTTGCAGTATACCCAGGAAGGTTTCAACCATTTGGCCCACATCATAAAGAAGTATATGAGCATATACAGAAAAAGTTTAAAGAAGTATTTATTGCAACATCTAACAAGTCTGGTGGCGATAGACATCCTATGAATTTTGCACAAAAGAAAAAACACATGCAGAAAATGGGAATTAATGGATCGGCAATTGTGCAAGAGAATCAGCCATATATACCTAAGGGTTTACTAAAAAAGTTTGATGGTGAGTCAACCGCAGTGGTCTTTGTAGTAGGTGCGAAGGATAAGGGAAGACTTACATCTGGTAAGTACTTTAGAGAGTACGAAAAGAACTATATGAAGCTTGAGGGTTATGAAAAACACGGCTACACGTTAGAAGCACCTCACGTTTCTGTTAAGGTCGGTGGTCAAGAAATTTCTGGCACAACGATGCGCAAATTATTGGGTTCAGAAAAATATGATGTAGACATTAAAAAGAAATTTTTTAAGAAGATGTTTGGTTATTTTGATCAAAAAACATTTGACCTTTTTGTTGGTTCGTTCAAAGAAGGTATAATACTAGAAGGGGGTGCATACGGTCATATGGCACATCCATTTGATGATTACACACTAACATTTGGAGATCTAAAATCGATAATAGATCAGGGATTGCAAGGCAAGCTAGATAGAGAAGAATCAGCAACAGAAAAATTAGATGGCCAGAATATTATGGTATCAGTTGTAGATGGAGAAGCCCGGGCCGCAAGAAACAAGGGAAATCTTAAGACAGGTGGCATGACACTTGATGATGTAAAGAGCAAGTTTAAGCATCACATACCCACTGTCAGGAATGCTTTTGTTTATTCAATGGTAGACTTGAAATCATCTTTAGAGCGGTTGTCTATAAAAGATCAAGAAGCATTATTTGATAATGGCAAAAATTGGGCTAATATAGAGATAATCTACCCTGATACAAAGAACGTAATAGACTACGATGGCGGAATGCAAATTATATTCCACGGCATATTAAAGTATGATGAGTCGTGGAGATCCATAGGTGATATAAAGGGCGGTGGCAAGAAGCTAGCTGCAATTATTAATAAGCTAAATAAGGGAATTCAGACAAAATTTGCTTTTAAAGGGCCAAATGTTCTTAAAATAGCAAAGGCAAAGGACTATGGCAAGAAGCGGCAGAAATTTTTTGGTGCTTTGAAAAAGCTACAAGATATATATAGTCTGAAGGATACAGATGAGGTTTCATTATATCACCAACACTTTTGGTTAGAGTATATTATGGCTGGCGCCACTTCCACAGATTTTATGAACATAACAGATGATGTATTATATCCCCTTATGAAGAGATGGGCATTTAGTGATAAGTCATATAAGATGACTACGATCAATAAGCTAAAGAAAGATCATCCAGAGTTTGTAGACTGGGTTAGAGCTACTGAAAAACAAGACCACGCCAAGATGCTAAAGGACAATATGCGTCCATTTGAGGTTTTATTTTTTGAAGTAGGTGCAGAGATACTTAGTAATGTTAGTAATTGGCTAGCACCGAACCCATCTGCAACAATTCAAAGCTTAAGAAAAGATTTAGATAAGGCAGCAAAAGAAATAAGAAGCAAAAAAGATCCTTCTTCAATTAGCAAATTAGAAGCACAATTAAGCAAGATAGCTGCTATGGGAGATTTATCAAATTTAGTCCCATCTGAGGGATTAGTTTTTAAGTACGGTGGTAAAATATACAAATTTACAGGTTATTTTGCACCAATTAACCAGATCACAGGCTTAATGAAGTTTTCAAGGTAATTATGGGATACAGCAAAGAAATACAAAGACAAAATGCAGCATTAGGTGATATATTAGCTGGTCGTGAAACTGAAAAAAGAATAATGGTTGGTTACGAAGGTAAAAAAGACCCTAAAATCGGTGAAACACGACAAACAGAATTAACTGATATTATGAAAGATGTTCGTATGCCGTGGTTTTGCCCTGAATGTAAGAAAATAATGAAGAATCAGAGGCTAGATGGAAAAATGTGGCGGTTATATAAGCATTGTTTTGATTGCCAGATTCAAATTGAGCATAAAATGAGGGTTGAAAATACATTTGATGAATGGGAAAGAGGAAAATATCTCCAAAATAAAAAATCAATAATTGAAGAACAGCTAGAATCAATAGCTAGCTGGAGAGAACAAGGCGACGCATCATTTGTAGAACCTGTAAATATTGATACTGGGTTTGTTCATGTAGAAACATACAAAAAAGACCCTAAAATTGAAGAAATGGCAGATGAAGCATTAGAAGCATTGGGCATAGCACTGTCTGAAATTAATGAACTAATAAGAGAATATGATGGCAACGCAAAACCAAATTAGAGCACAGATAAAAGAGGAGTATGTTAAGTGCGCTCTCGACCCTGTGTACTTCATGAAAGAGTATTGCTATATTCAGCACCCTGTAAGGGGCAAAATTAAGTTCGATTTATACGATTTTCAGGCTAAGACACTCACTGATTTTAAAAATCATGACTATAATGTGATATTAAAGGCCAGGCAGCTAGGATTATCAACACTATCAGCAGGATATTCACTGTGGCTAATGACTTTTCATCATGACAAGAATATTTTGGTTATTGCAACTAAGCAAGAAGTAGCAAAAAACTTAGTTACAAAAGTTAGGGTGATGCATAAGGCACTTCCCCCTTGGCTGAAACAGCAATGTGTTGAGGATAATAAGCTGTCACTTAGATACAACAATGGATCCCAAATAAAGGCAATATCATCTACTGGTGAGGCAGGTCGTTCTGAAGCATTGTCATTATTGATTATAGATGAAGCTGCATTTATTAAAAATATTGATGAAATATGGGCTGCAGCTCAACAAACACTGGCTACAGGTGGTAAGTGTATTGCTTTATCTACCCCAAATGGTATGGGAAACTGGTTTCATAAGACATGGTCAGATGCTGAGACAGGTGCCAATGGCTTTAATTTTATAAAATTGCACTGGACTGTTCATCCAAACAGAGGTCAAACGTGGAGAGACGAACAAAATTCATTATTAGGCCCTGATATGGCAGCACAAGAGTGTGACTGTGACTTTATAACATCAGGACAATCTGTGATCCCTGGCGCAATTTTAAAAGAGTATCAGGACAATTTTGTTAAAAAACCAATTGAAAAACGATATGATAATGCAATGTGGATATGGTCACAACCTGTTCTGAACAAAAGGTACATACTTAGTGCTGACGTTGCTCGCGGAGATGGTGCAGATTATTCAGCTTTTCATATATTAGACCTAGAAACACTTGAACAAGTTGCAGAATACAAGTCAAAGGAAGGTACAACAAGGTTTGCTGGAATATTAATGTCAGTAGCAACAGAATATAATGATGCATTAATGGTTGTTGAGAATAATAATGTTGGCTGGGCAGTATTACAGATACTAATAGACAGAGATTACAGAAATTTATTCTGGATGAAGAAAGATTTGAGATATGTAGATGTTAATAGGCAGTATACGAACAAGTTTAAGAATGAAAATAAGCAAATGGTTCCAGGCTTTACAACATCACTAAAAAGTAGGCCCCTTATTATAGAAAAACTAGCTCACTTTATTAGAGAAAAAGAATTAAAAATAAATTCCATTAGATTGATAGAGGAATTATTTGTATTTATATTTAATAATGGGAAACCGGAAGCTTTAAGAGGCTATAATGATGATCTAGTTATGAGTATGGCTATCGGTCTTTGGATAAGAGAGACAGCATTGAGACTTCATGATGAAAATATGAGAATGACAAGAGAGACTATGCAAAAAATAGGCGGAAATGCTGGTGTATACACAGTTGAAGAAACAGAAGACTATGGCTGGAAAATGCACGTAGGCGATAAAAAAGAATCACTAACTTGGTTAATAGGTAAAGAGTAAAATGGCAAAACAAGATACATTTTTTGATAGAATTAGACGATTATTTTCTACTAGCGTTATTGTAAGAAACGTAGGTGGAAAAAAGTTAAAAATTGTAGATACAGATAAGATGCAAGTAGGGTCCAGGAAATTAATGGATCGTTACACTCGAATGTTTTCTACAACAGCAGGCTATGGTGGCTATATGGGGTATTCAGGAGAGTTAGCTAAAGCTCAAAGAATATCATTGTTTAGAGACTATGAAGCCATGGATGATGATTCAATTCTTTCTTCTGCATTAGATGTATATGCAGACGAATCAACAATGAAGTCAGAGTACGGGAATGTACTTGAAATTAAAAGTAATAATAATCAAATAAAAGATATTCTCCACAATCTTTTTTATGATATACTGAATATAGAATTTAATTTATGGCCGTGGATTAGAAATTTAGTAAAATATGGTGATCTTTATCTGCATTTAAATGTACAAGAAAAATGGGGAATTATTAATGTAGAGCCTCTGTCTCCGTATGATGTGTCTAGAATTGAAGGGTGGAATCCTGAAAATCCCCAAGAAGTAAAATTCATATTAGATACAACAGATCCAAGAAATGCAGCAGGAAATGCTCCAAGAACAGAATTTGAAAATTTTGAGATAGCACATTTTAGAATGTTGTCAGATTCAAACTATCTGCCATACGGCAAGTCAATGATAGAGGGCGCTAGAAAGACTTGGAAACAATTAAGCCTTATGGAAGATGCTATGTTAATCCATAGAATTATGAGAGCACCTGAAAAGAGGATATTTAAGATTGATATTGGAAATTTACCACCAAGTGAAGTAGACACATACATGAAAAGGATCATCGATAAGATGAAAAAGGCACCAGTTGTAGATGAAACAACAGGTGACTATAATTTACAGTATAATATGCAAAATCTTACTGAAGATTTCTATTTACCAGTACGCGGTGGTGATAGTGGAACAGCAATAGAATCTTTACCAGGACTAACTTATGAAGCAGTAGAAGATATTGAGTATTTAAGAAATAAACTTTTAGCAGCACTTAAAATTCCGAAAGCCTTCTTGGGTTATGAAGAACAAGTTGGATCTAAAGCTACATTGGCTGCTGAAGATGTTAGATTTGCTCGTACTATAGAACGAATTCAAAGAATTGTTGTTAGTGAGCTCACAAAAATAGCTGTAGCGCACCTCTACTCACAAGGCTTCACTGATTCTGGATTAGTAGACTTTGATTTAATACTAACAAATCCATCTACAATTTATGAGCATGAAAGGTTAGATTTGTGGGACAAGAAAAGTGCGCTAGCAGACAGTATGTCTCAAGCTGGATTAGTCTCTTCACAGTGGGTATACGATAATATCTTCTTATTTTCTGATGAAGAGGTTGCAAAGCTTGATCAAGAAGTAATAGCTGATAAGAAAGCAAATTTTAGACTTTCACAAATTGAAATGGAAGGTAATGATCCTGTACAATCAGGCCAAGCTATAGGAACGCCTTATGATATGGCAACTGCAATGGCTCCTGAAGGGACGCCAGGTAACATAGACCAGACAGGCGATGAAGGTGTACCTACTGGCGCAATGTTTGATGAGGAAGAAGACTATAAGTCAAGAAAAAAAGTAATGAAAAAGAAGTCTGCTAGAAGAGATGTTGAAGATAGAAGCCACTATGGTGGTGTCCGTGATGTACTTGGTAAACATGATTACGCAAATGTAAGAAAGCCTGACAAGTCTAATAAAATAAGGCATAAATATAGAAAAAGTCCATTAGCTTTGTCACACTTAGACAAAATGAAAACACACTATGCTGACAAAGAGAAAAGAATGATAACAGAGGTTGATAAGATTGAAGAGGAGTTTAATGATAAAAAGACTAAAACAAAAAAGAAATAAATTTATATTTATAGATGATAATTTAGCATAGGGTATAAATGAAACATTCTAAATATAGAAATACAGGTCTTTTATTTGAGTTACTTACAAGACAAATAACAGTGGACATTTTAAATAATGTACCCTCTTCTTTAGCAACTGGAATATTGCAAAAGAACTTTCATAAAGGGTCAGAACTTTTTAAAGAAAATAAGCTTTTTAATGTGCTTATTGAATCAAAGTTTAAATCAGCAGAAAGAGCTGAACATTTAATCGAGACAACAGTTAAAGCTTACAGTAAAATTATAAATCAAAATAAGCTTAAATTGGAAAAATATAATCTCATTAAGAGCATTAAAGAATGTTTTGATATGAATGAATTTTTTAAATCTCGTGTAGGCAACTATAGAATTTTAGCAGCAGTAAATAATGTCTTGAATGAAGACTACAGTAATCCTGCAATTCTTTCTAAAAATCATTATACTATTGTAGAGAATATGACGTCTGAGAAAAAGACAAAAGAAACAGAATTAATGGTAGTATTGCGCCGTGAAAATAAAGATTTACGAAGTATAGCTTACAAAATTTTAATTGAAAAATTTAACCAAAAATATAAATCACTTTCTAAGAATCAAAAAGATGTTTTAAGGGAGTATATTAATAATATTTCAAATACAAATGGTTTAAATGATTTCTTACAATCTAGCTTTAAGGGCATTTCTTTTAATTTAAAAAAATCCTTGCCAGCTATTGATGACAAAGTAGTAAAGATAAAAATCAGAGAGTGCATTAAATTAATAGAAGCAATAAAATACAGCACTAAGCAACATACTTATAATGTTTTAAAGTTAATGAGATTTTATCAACTTTTAGAGGATGTACATTATGCAACAAAATAAAAAATTAGTAGAACTCATTAGAAAAATTATCCAACAAGAAATTGAGGAAATGAATACAGCTGCAGGGGCTGGTGGTGAGTATTCTACACCGCACGCATTTAGTGATGATGAGAAGGATGAGGAAGAATTAAAACTATCTAGTGGAATGGCAGTAGTTAAAGAAAATTATTATCAATGGCGTAACAATGAAGAGTTAACTACTAAACAAAAGATAGCAAAATCAATGGTAGCTATAAGAGACAGTATTTCTTTAATTGACAAAGCAGTAACATACAATGTGCGATTAAAAACTGAAATGAAATTCGAATCTGGCAGCTATATGGAAAGAACAAAAGTAGCACTCAACAAGATTTCAGAAAAATTAATAAGATTATCAACAAGAATAAAGGATCTAGTATAATGAGACAACTTTTAGTAGATACAATCCCTTTTAACTTTTCTAGAAGTGATATTAATGAATCATCATCTAAAAACGGTGGAAGATTGATTGTCAATGGTGTTTTGCAAAGAGCAGAAGCAAAAAATCAAAATGGCAGAATATACCCTAAAGAAATTTTAATGAGAGAAGCTAATAAATATACGTCTGAATTTATTAAAGAACGTAGAGCAATGGGTGAACTAGATCATCCAGATTCTTCTGTTGTAAACTTACAAAATGTTTCACATAATATTTTAGAGATGCATTGGAAAAATAATGATTTAGTGGGCACTGTTGAAGTACTTAGCACGCCATCTGGCAATATTTTAAGAGAATTATTCAAATCAGGTATCAAATTAGGCATAAGCTCTAGAGGCTTAGGATCAATTAAACAGGAAGGAAATGAAGATGAGGTTCAAAACGATTTTGAATTAATCGCATTTGATTTTGTCTCTAATCCTTCAACACACGGTGCATTTCTGCAGCCAGTTCATGAATCAAAAGGATCAATAACTACCGCTAATAAATGGGCAAATGTTGAGTCTGATATAAGAAACATTTTAATAGGAAAATAAGATGGCAAAGAGTACAAAATTAAAAGACATATTAAACGAAAGTATCGGTATTGGGGGCATAGTTCCTATGGAAGCAATAGGAGATATGAAGGGCTCTCAAGGTACAAAATTATTACAAATGGCTAAAGATCTTGTAGCTAAAGAAGATGCTAATAAGCTTATGAACAGGGAAGATCTTATCAAGACTGTAGCAGAATTTCAGACTTACGGCCCATCAATTTATAAAAAACATAATTTAGCAGAAGTTGGCCATATTTTTAAAGAAATAGCAGAGGCATCACAAAAGCATGTTGTAGAAGAAGCTTCTGAATGGTTTGATAGAGTGACTGTGCAAAGAAATATGAATGATCTTAAAAAACAAGCAGGATCATTTTCTAAAATTGCAACTGAAGCTCAAGCATTACAAGATAGAATGGCTGCCTTATATGAAGATATGGGTACAATTCTAAATCGTTACTTTGCAATAAATGATGCGCAAGAAGAGAGCAAATCATATAGACAACATGGTGACAAAAAAGAAGAGGAATAAATGGCAATACAAATCAAGGTTACAGACAATAAAATAGAATGGGCGTTACGTAAATTTAAACGTAAAGTTAAAGATGCAGGAATATTACATGAGTTGCAACAACGACAATTTTATCTTAAGCCATCAGCAATAAAACGAGATAGGAATGCTAAGGCAAGACGTCGTGCTCAAATTCGTTCAAAAAAAGCTGAACTTTAAAATATATTACGTATATTTATAAAAAATATAAATGCACTCACATTCGTTGAGTGTTTCGAATTAATCAAATCTGATTATAGTTCCTTAATAACTATACAAATGTAAAACCTCTAAGAGGAGAATCCTAATGGATAAACTATTACAAGAAGCAATTGCTGACGCAAAAGCTGTACGCGAAACTGCGCTAGCAAATGCAAAACTAGCCCTCGAAGAAGCCTTTACACCTCATCTGAAATCAATGCTTTCCAAAAAGCTACAAGCTGAAATGGAAAACGACGAAGAGGAAGCCGATGCTGGCGATGAAGCCGGCGATGAAGCTGAACCATTTGCTGCGGATGACGATTCCGTAGAAGAAGAAATGGACAGTTCAGATATTGGTAAAGCTGATAATAAGAAGCCAAGTGACAAATCAAATGATGACGATGGTCAAGGCCCTGAAGAAGAAGGTTCACCTTCTGCTCAAGGCGATGAAGATGATGAGTCCGAAGAGGCATCTGATCAAGCTGTAGGTGAAAACTCTAACCCTTTCAGTGAAGAAGACGGAGAAGAAGAAGCTCCTGTCCCTGATATGGAAGACGAAGAACCTGAAGCAGAAGCTGGTGATGACGTAGATCTTGAAGAAGTACTACGTGAACTCGAAGCTGAAATGGCTCTAGGCGAAGAGGGTGAAGAAGAGGAAGAAGCTCCTGAAGCTCCTGCCCCTGAAGAACCCGCTGACGAAGAGCCTGCTGAAGAAGAAGCAGAACTTGATCTTGAAGCAATTATCAAAGCATTATCTGAAGATGGTGAAGAAGAAGAAGAGGAGAAAGAACCTGAACCTGAACCTGAAGAATCCGTACATGCTGAACTCGCAGAGTATAAGCAAACAGTACAGTATTTGAAGGAAAAGTTGTCAGAAGTAAATCTTCTTAACGCAAAACTTCTTTATACGAATAAGCTGTTTAGAAGCAGAAATGTTTCACAAGAACAGAAAATGAAAGTTATTGAACAATTTGACAGAGCTGCTAACGTACGCGAAGTTAAACTTGTTTATACTACATTTGCTGAATCTATGAAACGTAAACCTGTTAATGAATCAGCTCGTACAAAGAGTAAAGCTTCAAAAGCTGTAGCTTCTACCAAAGGTAGGATACCTATCATCGGTGAGCATGTGGACTTTAAAGCCCGCATGAAGAAATTAGCTAACATTATTTAAAGGAGAAACATTGTGTCTAATTACAATTCACAACTCAAAGACGTAATGGGTGGGTACAATCCGCATAATGAGCTTCTGTCTTCCTCTCGTAAATTGGTCACCAAATGGGCCCCAACAGGCTTACTCGAAGGACTTAACAATGAGAGTGAAACATCCGGTATGGCAGTATTGCTTGAAAACCAAGCAAAACAACTTATCGACGAAGCTTCACAAGCAGGAACAAACGCAAATCAGGAACAGTGGAGTGGCGTAGCCCTTCCATTAGTCCGTAGAATCTTCGCTGAACTTTCTGCGCAGGAATTTGTATCTGTACAACCTATGAACCTACCGTCTGGTCTGATTTTTTATCTAGACTTCAAGTATGGTTCAACTATGCAAGGCGGAAAATTACACGCGAAAGGTTCAGACCTTCACGGTAATACTTCCAGCTCTGGCGATCCAGCTGGCGGCTTTTATGGCGGCGGCAAGTGGGGATACTCGATCAATGATCAAGAAACAACCACAGGGAATGAAACGTTCGCAACAGCATCTGTTGCTGACGTACGTCATGATACTGCATTAAGTGCATCGGCAGCAGCCGGACTCTTAAAAAAGATCACTTTTGATGCACCCGCGGGTTCTGATAAAGATGGTGCAAGAGCATGGGCTATAACTGGCTCAAATGTTCATGCAATTTACCCTGCATTTACATCTGTTTCCGGAAATACAGTCACTATGATTGTATCTGGTTCAGGTGCTGGTGGTGGTGACGCTGCTAGCAGTGAATGGCATCTATGGTACCATTTGGCACCAACTGACACCAC
>Ga0209089_10001160_pt1 | contig 24023 bp, 21 predicted proteins | sample ArcticOcean_MG_C_FD_187431 | JGI IMG/M metagenome (GOLD analysis project Ga0209089, IMG submission 187431) | Marine microbial communities from western Arctic Ocean - ArcticOcean_MG_CB2_150 (SPAdes) (version 2) | ecosystem: Environmental > Aquatic > Marine > Oceanic | place: Arctic Ocean: Canada... | reverse complement strand
GATTAGCCCCTGACCTTATAAATCTTTTATACGTTTCATCCAGCAATCTATTTTGTTCAGTATTTAAATTTAAATCAGACTTTGATTGATAGACGGCTTCCACTCTATCAAAGAGTTCTTTGTTTAAGAGGATGCTGTCTCCGTGAGCCGACAACTTAGGGCTTATCTCAACAGCAAGCTGGTCCATATCATCATTTGTATTAGATCCAAGTAGATTAAAGAACACATTTGAAACTTTATCTAATATTTTTCCTGTCCTTTCAAGCTCTACAATAGTGTTTTCGAAGGAAGGTGTTTCTCCATTTGATGTAATCTTATCTATGTCTTTAAGTTGTTCTTGCATGCCAGCTTCAAAAGCCGGGACATAATGAGAAAATTCTATTTTCTCAAAAGGTGGGATTTGAAAAGGCGTTTGATATTCTTCAAAAAATGGGTTCATTTTATTTTCCTTTGTTGTGCAGCCTAAGACCATGAGCAGAAGGCTGGTTACTATAATTATTTTATCCATTAGGTTTATACCTTTAGCGTTATAAATTTATTCTTTATTCTAACCTGTATTTCTAAATTTGATTAGAATACTAGATTCTTAAATTGAGGTAACTATTAAACAACTAATTAACATATCAAAAAGATTATTAGGCCTGGCCCTTATAGCGGCAAATTATGGTCTCTACGTTCCTATTAGCTATCTGTTGGTAGAAGCGGGGTGGGACAATTTTCCAGACATGGATTTCTTATATTTCTTTTATGCCGCTGTGCTTTACCTCATTAGTTGGGTATTTTTATTGGGAGGTATCTACTTGGCTGGGCCAGAACTTGTGGCAAAGCTTAAGGAATTCTACAATGTTGCTAAGAATAAGTTTTTAAGGAGAAAAAAATGATTTATACCACTGAAGAAATACTCAGCGAACACGATTACCAATCACCAAATAGAATGGCAGGTTATTTGCTTCATGGAGGTTTGGATAGCGAAGGTAATTACATTTCTCCACGAACAAAAATAAGATGGCAGGCTGTAAATGAATGGACTGAAGTTTTAAATTCAAGAGGCCATGAGTTATTAGATTCATCCGTTGAAATACTGGCTCACGAAAATTTTCCTACCATGGACCAAGCCAAACTTTTATTAAATAAAGATGAAGGTCAATTCCTTTGGAACAGTCTTACGATAACCGGCATCATTGAGGCCAGAGGTCGTGTGTTAGCAGAAGTTACCGCTCCTGACTTTCAAGAAATAATAGTTGAAGATATTTCTGATACTTGTATTGCTCACATGAACAAGGGCCTTTTCATAGCTCACGGGTTCGATGAAGGAGGCAATCCCGATAGTGATCAAGGCGCTCATGATCAAATGTGGTTTGCTGCTAGAGATTTATTGTTTGGTGAAGACGCATACCCGATTCCGGAGGTGCCCGACTCCATAGGGAGACCGGAGCAAGGCAGAGAAATGCCAGATATTCCTGCAGGGCATGAAGGTATACTTCAGCTGTTAATGCAAGTTTTAATGATTGAAATAAGAGCTGAAAGTTTCTTTTCATATTGCATGAATCTAACTAAATCTGATGATGTCTTTATGAATAAAAGAGACGATGCTTTGCTGGCTTGTGAAATGATTTCACGCATTAGACAAGATGAGGCTATCCATGTGGCCTATTTAAATTTACTAGTTTCAGAACTCAGAACTTATACTTTTAAAACTATTGAAGGAAAAGAGAAAAAAGGTTCAGAGATTATAGATCCTTTCTGGAAGAAAATGATTCAATGGCACGGAGAAGAAGTTCACAAAGAGAGTGTTGCTGTTAGAACAGAAGAATTCGCTAAACTTTTTAAAAGAATGAATGATGAGAATCTGTTGAACCAATTTAATGAACTCTCTTCTAATAAAGAACTTTATGCCATTCAACAACTTTGATTGAAAAATTAGACCATCTTGTCATCGCTGTTAGTGATCTAGATTCAGCTGTAGAGAGCTACACTAAACTATTTGGCTACGGACCTTCGTGGAGAGGGGTTCACGAGCAGTTAGGAACTGCAAACGCACTTTTCCCTGTTGAAAATACTTACTTAGAGCTCTTGGCATCTAATGGAAACGAAGGAGCGGGAGCAGCCATGATAAAAGCTACTCTAGAATTGAATGGCGAGGGTCTTGCAGGCTTGGTTTTAGGAACGTCCAATATTCAGGATCTTAAAGAAAGTCTATTAGAGAGTGGCGTTGAACTTCAAGATCTTGCTTTAGGGGAGGGGGTTGATAGTGACCAAGGCTTAAAAAGAACTTGGAAAAACTTATTTCTCCCTTTTTCATTAACACGAGGTATGTTTGCATTCATTATTCAGCATGAATCAGGAGAGCTTCCCTCGGTTCATGGACGTACTTCCTCTACGATCAATAAGCTTGATCATGTTGTTGTTAATACTAATGATCCTGAAGGGTTCAAAAGTTTATACGGAGACACCTTTGGAATAAGACTGGCTTTAGATCAAACGGTTGAGAAATGGGGAGGCCGCATGCTTTTCTTTAGACTTAATCACACCACCATTGAAGTTATCGGAAAACCTGATGAAGATGACCCTGCAGATAAATTATGGGGACTGGCTTGGTCGGTTGAAGACCTGAAGGCTACTCATCAACGCTTAGTGAAAGAAGGTCTTGAAATTTCCGAAGTAAAAGCAGGCCGTAAAGAAAATACCTTGGTTTGTTCAGTTAAGTCAGATACTTGTAATGTTCCTACTTTATTAATTCAGCACCTTTCTTAAATTTTTTAACATCCTGGCTATAATAAGAAAAATTTTATAATGAAATGAACACTATTTCAGAACGTTTTTTTCCTTCAATAAGAAAAGAAGAGTACTTGCCTCTTTTGAAAGCCTTTGGTTTTTTCTTCTTTGTTTTAGCATCTTGGTACGTCTTACGCCCAATTAGAAATGAATTAGCTGTTGAGTTTGGTTATGAAAACCTCATGATCCTAGGTTTTTCTGTAAACCCCATTGCTCTGCTTCTCACCGTTGGAGCTCTTGTGATGTTGGCAGTAAATCCTATTTATTCTTTTGTTATTTCAAAGATAGAAGGCAGTAAAGTGGTTCTTTATTGTTATTCCTTTTTTATTGTCAATTTTCTTTTATTCCTATCCGCATGGACCCTACTTGAGGATCAGGGAAGAATCTGGACTGCTTACATATTTTACGTCTGGCTTAATGTTTATTCCTTATTTGTTGTTTCTATTTTTTGGGCTACTTTAATTAATTTTTTTAACAGTGAGGATGGCAAAAGATTGTTTGGTATTATTAGTGCAGGAGGATCTCTAGGAGCATTTTTTGGAACAAGCGTTACTCAATATTTTGCTTTAGAGATTTGTGGAAGTGATATCTCAGATTCTGGGCCTAGCTTCTTAATTATTTTTTCCATTATTTGCCTTTCCATATCTATTTTTCTTTCGAAAGACCTTCACGTAGCTGATAAAAATGAGACCTCAAAGAACAAGGAAATTGGTGGAAGTGCTAGTGATGCAATTAAGAGTCTAATTTCTGTACCAGAAGTAAGAAACATAGGCCTTTATGTTCTTCTTTTTACCACACTGGCAACCGTTTCGTGGATGATGTCTCTGGATATCATCAGGAGTTGGTCTTCTGATCCCTGCGAAAGAACTTCATATTTCTCGCTCGTTGAACAAATTGTTATACCACTCACACTGATAATGCAGCTTTTGTTTTCTTCTTACCTCATGAGGCGTTTTGGTACATCGATAATCTTGGTAATCTATGGCCTGTTATTTGCTGTCATCTTTTCTGTTTATTATTTGTTCCCAGTTATTGCAGCGGTCTTCGCAGTAACCATTATGCAAAGAGTATTTGAATACGGTTTGAATAAGCCAACCCGAGAAACGTACTACGCTGACATGAAGAAAAATGATCGATATAAGTCAACGGTATTGGTGGATACTTTTATTTCTAGAACTGGTGATTTGACTGGGGGATGGATAGTGGGATTTGGATTAATCACCTTATCAATTTCTTGGGCCGCCTTACCGCTTACTTTATTGTTATCCATAACAGGTTATAAGGCAGCAAAATCAAATAACAAAGTGGATGGCTGAACACAATAATTTCTTAACAGTTGCTGATACTACGGATATAAAGTTGGGGCATTCTCAATCGGTTCACTTGGATGGTATCGATATTTTAATCTGCCATGCTGAAGATGGGTTTTTTGCCGTTGAAGATATATGCACGCATTCAATGATTCCTCTTTGCGGAGGGAAAATAGAAGGAAACTACATTACTTGCCCTATGCATGGAGCTGTTTTTGATTTAACAGATGGATCGGTTCAGTCACCTCCAGCCTTTGAAGATTTAAGAACATTTAAATTAAAAATAGACGGAACTTCAATTAGCGTCAACGGTGATTCACTCAAATAAATAAGGAAATGAATTTTTTCACAGAAAGAGATTAGAATAGAAGCGAGAGGTTCAAATGCAAAAAAAACTAGAGTATTTACTTATAGAAGATCCAAGACCTGGTATTAGAAGAATTAGTCTTAATAGACCAGATAAAAGGAATGCACTTTGCAATCCTCTAAGAGAAGAACTTTTTAACTCTTTAGAGGAGGCCGATGCTGATTCAGAAGTGAAAGTAATAGTGCTCTCCGGTGCTGGATCTTGTTTTTGTGCCGGTTATGACCTTTCTTACAATAATAGAGAAGATATGCCATATCACTCAAGCAAGAACGATGGTTTTTGGCCAAGGCACGTGGTTGAGGGGGCTTTTAAGATTTGGGATTTAGCAACGCCAGTGATAGCCCAAGTTCATGGTTACTGTTTGGCAGGTGGCACAGAACTAGCTGCATCTTGTGATTTAGTTTATGTGGCCAATGATGCAAAAATTGGATATCCAGTTGTTCGCTCCATGAGCCCACCAGACAATCAAATCTTTCCTTGGTTGATGGGAATGCGTAATGCCATGGAGATGATGTTAACTGGAGAATCTATTGATGGAGAGACGGCAGTAAAACAAGGTTTTGCTAATCGTTCTTTTGACGTTGACTCTCTAGAAGAAGAAGTTCTTAAAGTTGCTGAAAAGGTAGCTAAAGTTCCTTCCGATCTTCAGGCCATCAACAAGAGAGCAGTCCATCGTCAGATGGAAGCAATGGGCATGAGAACAGGTATAAGAGCTGGCACCGAAATGCAGGCCTTAGCAATGCACTCTAAATCGACTCAAGAGCACCTTAAAGAACTGTCTTCTGGATTAAAGGAAGCTTTAACAAAAAGGGATGAAGAATTTGGTGATTACCGCACTTCAAAAAAAGACTAGTTTACTTTTATTAACTTTATTAGTTTCCTGCGCTGAACCCAAGGAAGTGACCGGTGCTTATTGGACGGGCGCATCAGATTTTATGTTTATTTCTAATCAAACAATGGAAATGCACTACGCTTCATCAATAGCAGGTAAGAAGGTTTATTTGGGAGGGTTTTACGAGATTATTCAAAGCGGAACTAGCCAAGTTATTAATAAGATTGAAGTTTCAGAATTGGAATTTGAACAACGAACTGACGGAGTTATGTATTGCCGAATATGGGGCAACATTGAATCTTCAGATGAAAAAGGATACTTGCTTGCCGATGATTGTTTGCCTATTTACTAGCTTTGCTACAATGACTCATAAGATTGTAGCTTATGTTGAATATTTTAGAGGGTATAAATGTTAGATGAAATACCAATAGATCTCTTACGTACATGGATAGGTAAGCAGGATCACCAAACGGATATCATCACCCATGAATTGGTAAAAAGATTTAATGCAACTCTAGGCGGCTACACGGAAATCAATTCTAAAATCCCCCTTGGTATTCACTGGTGTCTGGCGCAACCCAGTGCAGTTCATGCTGATTTGGGAGAGGATGGTCACCCTGTTAAAGGAGGTTTTATGCCTCCAGTACCTTTGCCAAGAAGAATGTGGGCCTCCAGCAAAATACAATTCCATGAAACCCTAAAAATCGGCCTTAACGTAGAGAAGGTATCAACTATTGCTGACGTTGTTTTTAAACAGAGCGCTGCTTCAGGCCCTTTGGTCTTTGTGCATGTGGATCATGAATACTCACAAGAGAGTAAAACCTGTGTCGAAGACAGACAAATTGTAGTTTACAGGCAGCCTTCAGCATTCAAGCAAACTGAACCAGAAGAGCCTCAAAATTCAAGTCATTTTAAAAGTATTGTTCCTGACAGCACGCTGCTATTTCGTTATTCAGCATTGACCTTTAATGGTCATCGTATTCATTACGATCAAAATTACACTAAGGATGTGGAAGGTTACCCTGATTTAGTTGTGCACGGTCCTTTAACTGCGACCCTTCTTATGAATATGGCTCAAGCCAGACAGCCAAATAAAACTTTGCACAAGTTTGAATTCAGAGGAACGGCACCAACTTTTGTAGATCAAACTCTAGACTTATTAGTTAAAGATGAAAGTGCCAACTCTCTTGAAGCAAGAAACCATCTTGGCGCCTTGATCATGTCAGCTTCTGTAGAATTTAAAGACTAAAAGAACACAAAAGCTTGAAGGCAATAATCAATGAGTAATCTCTTCTCTAATTTTCAAGAAAACTTTCCAGATGATTTAGACGGTCAATTTCTTATCACTTCTAAAGGCAGGAAAGTGTCTTACTTAGAGCTGAAAGATGCGTCTGCTCGCATCGCAAATTGTCTTCTTGAGTCAGGAGCTTCTCCTGGAGACAGGGTTACAGTACAAGTTGAAAAATCAGTAGAAAGTATATTTCTTTACTTGGCTTGTCTGCGTTCAGGCTTGGTTTATCATCCGCTCAACACAGCCTACAAGTCATCAGAGCTTTCTTTTTTTATTGAAAATGCAGAGCCAGCCATTGTTGTTTGTTCCACCGAAAAAATTGATACCTTTAAATCCATTGTTTCTAAAGAGGGCATTAAAGCTTTTTTAACTCTAGATTCAGATGGCAGCGGCACTTTGATGCAAAAAGCAGCAAGTTTAAGCTGTGATTCTGAGGTGATTGAATGCAAAGGATCGGAAACAGCAGCTTTACTTTATTCATCGGGAACCACGGGGCAACCTAAAGGTATTGTCTTAAGCCATGATAACTTGCTTAAAAATGGAGAAACTTTAGTACGCACTTGGGGTTTGACTTCGTCAGATCAACTTTTACACATGCTGCCTATTTATCACGTACATGGATTGTTTGTTGGCTTAAATACCATTCTGTTAAGCGGTGCAAAGATGATTTGGTGCGAAAGTTTTAACGATGAGGAGGCAATAGAGTATTTACCGCACTGCAGTGTGATGATGGGTGTCCCTACTTATTACACGCGGTTGTTAGAGAATTCTAAGCTAGGAAAAGAGTGTTGCTTAAACATGAGATTATTTATTTCTGGTTCTGCCCCTTTATTAAGAGAAACTTTTAATAATTTTCAACAAAAAACGGGGCACACTATCCTTGAGCGATACGGTATGACAGAGACTGGCATGAATACATCAAACCCTCTGAATGGCGAGCGTCGGGCCGGAACGGTTGGTCTTCCCCTGTCAGGAGTGACTGTGAGGGTGGTGGATGAATTCGATGAAGATATGGCCACGGATGAAACGGGAGATATACAAGTTAAAGGCCCTAATGTTTTTTCCGGCTATTGGCGCATGCCCGATAAAACTGCAGAAGATTTCACTCAGGACGGTTTTTTTAATACCGGTGACAAAGGAACCATAGACTCAGATGGTTACGTTTCAATAGTCGGAAGAGAAAAAGACATGATAATTACTGGCGGTTTAAATGTTTACCCTAAAGAAGTTGAACTGATTATTGACGATACATACGGCGTAGAGGAGTCAGCCGTTGTGGGTGTGGCGGATTCAGATTTTGGAGAAGCGGTTATTGCTGTGATTGTTTCTGATGGGAGTATCCTTAATGAAGATAAAATAATTTCTATTTGCAAGGATCAGTTAGCGAATTTTAAAGTTCCTAAACGAATCTATTTCGTCGAAGATTTGCCTCGCAATGCAATGGGTAAAATTCAAAAAAATCTACTCCGGGAACGCTTTAAAACTGAATCCAATTAATAGATTTTTCTAATTCTTAATTAGTTGTAATATGATAAATTCAATTCAAGATATTCTTAGTTAGTAAGATAAGAGGTAAAGGATTATGAAACTTAAATGGTCCCACACAGTATTGAACATAAAAAACGCAGAAAAGATCCTAGATTTTTATGTTGGAACTCTCGGTTTTCAGATCAGTGATCGAGGTCCGTTGGCTAAAAATGGACCAGAAATTATTTTCATGAGCCAAGATCCTAATGAACATCACCAAATTGGTCTTGTCGTTTCAAGAGAAGACGAAGGACCGTCTAATTCATTAAATCATCTGTCTTTTAGGGTGGATTCCTTTGATGACGTGAAGACAATGAAAAATAAACTTGAGTCAGCTAATGTTGATATCCTCCCTTTGTGTCATGGCAATGCATTATCTCTCTACTTCAAGGACCCCGAAGGAAACGGTCTTGAAGTGTTTTGGGATACCCCTTGGCACGTTACCCAACCGCAGACTGTAGTATGGGACACCAGCCTCAATGAGAAAGAAGCCTTGGCTTGGGTAGAAGAGACTTTCAAAGATAAGCCTAATTTTACTAAGCTTGAAAACTATAAGAGTGATTTTGTTAATAGAAATTTATGAAAAAAGAAAACATACCCGCATATATAATTAACACCTGCATACTAATTCTTGTTTTACTATTGATTTACAGATATGCCAATGGAATGTCCCCTTTTTAGTCTATAGGAATAAATGAAAAAACTAGCCTTACTAATAGCAATGCTTATGGCAGCTAGTGCTTGGGCCTTGGACAAACACACTGATAGAACGGAATGGGATGATGAAAGATCCATTCAGGATCCAAGAGTTCAACATTTGAGTTATATTTTCGAAGAAACTGGCGAATCAATTCCATACGCTCTCTTCATCCCTTCTTCTTATGTAGAAGATAAAAACATTTCATTGATGGTTTCATTGCATGGTCTAACAAGAACTTACGATTGGTTGATGGGCTACGAGGGTTTACTGGACCTGGCTGAAGAATACAACTTTATGGTGGTTACGCCGCTAGGGTATACACGAAAAGGCTGGTATGGAGCATGGTCTAAAGGTTTAGATGAAAGGTCTTTAGAGAGAGAAGGTCCCTACAGTGAAAAAGACGTTATGAACGTATTAAGACTAACTAGAGAAAATTATTCAATAGATCCTAATAATATTTTTCTTTGGGGTCATAGTATGGGAGGTGCTGGGACATATCATCTAGGAATGGAGTACCCTAAACTTTGGAAAGCTCTTGCACTGGCGGCACCGGCTCCACCCCAAGTAAGAGATGTGAAAGACTTGAAGATTATTCAAGATATTCCGATTCTTGTTCTTCAGGGAACTAAAGACAGATTGGTTTACCCTACGAGAGAATGGGTGGCTGAAATGAAAAGACTAGAAATGAATTACATTTATGATGAAATAGTTGGAGCGGATCACTCTTTTTTTGTTTCAAAAAATAAAGAAAATATGGAAAAAATATTTGGTTTCTTTGCTGAACACAGAGATTGAATTTACGGAAAGACAAATAAACAGGATATAAGTTATGTTAAAGGCTTTTAGGAACTTCATGAGCAGACGCACAATGAGTGCAAATATAAGAAACCAAGCAATGAATACATTTTCCAGTCGTAAAATCTTTGAGGAAATTAGAACAAAATCTGAAACTGTCAGGCAAAAAGAAGATAGACCTCACGAAGTATTGTACTTTCATAAAGTAGATGATCCATACTCCCATCTAACGATTCAATACATCAATAAATTTAAATCTTCTTTCGATGTAACTTTTAAACCAGTTTTAGTTGGAGAAGAAGACCCTGAGAGTGTTCATGAACCTTCCTTGTACAGCATATATTGCTTGGAAGATGTTAAAAAAATTGCTCCTTTTTACGGCGTTGAATTTTCTGCTGATGTTTATCCTTCAAAAGAACTGGTGGCCAAAGCAAATAAAATTTTAACCTCATTGGACGATGCAAGCTTTGGAGAGATTGCTAGCTCTGTCAGTTCTGCTTTGTGGGAAGAGAACGAAGAAGCATTGAATAATTTATCCTTACAATATCAAGCGACCGACAATGAAGTTAAAATTAAATTAACTAACGGAAATGAAATAAGAAACAACAAAGGCTATTATTTTGGTTCAGCTTTTTATTATGAAAAAGAACTTTATTGGGGTGTTGACCGTTTACATTATTTGGAAGATAGACTGACGGAACTCGGAGTAAAAAATAATTTAAACAATGAATCTGTTTGCCAACTTGAACTAAAAGCACCAGCTCAACTCACTTCAGAAAAAAAAGTTAATCTTTATTACTACCCATCGCTTAACAGTCCTTATACATTTGTCAGCTCTAATCGGGTTCGAGAAATGCAAGATGAATATCCGATTAATCTAATAACTCAACCTGTATTACCGATGTTAATGCGCAAGATGACTATCCCAGGCGTTAAAGCGAAATACATTATTTCGGATGCTGCTCGTGAAGGCAGAAAGCACGGGTATGAGATGAAATCTATTTATTCACCCATCGGAAAACCGGCAAGAAAAGCTTATTCTTTATTTCCAATTATTAATGAAGCAGGAAGAGGGTTTGATTACATCAATGCATTATTAAAATCTTCTTTCCAGGATGGAGTCAATATAGGCGATGAAGATTACTTAGAAGATTTAGTTACCAAACTGGATCTTGATTGGATGGAAATAAAAAAAGAATTGAACACAAATGGCTGGAAGAAAATTTTGAACGATAATTTAGAAGATATGTACGCGGGAGATTGTTGGGGCGTGCCTAGTTTTAAAATTACAAATGAAGACGGAAGCAACCCTTTTTATGTTTGGGGTCAGGACAGGATGTGGCTTCTCAAAGAAGAAATCAATAAGCGTCTGAGTTAAAGAGAGCTATAAGGTCAGATGATGTCAGGATAATGACATATGTTTCTCTTTAGGGAACTTTAATTATTGCCTATACTCTTATCGAGGCAAACAATGAAAAAGCAAAACATCCTTTTTATATTTCTTATTTTATTTATTAGTGCCTGTTCTGATATCAATGAGTCTAAAGAACTAGTTGAATTAACCCCTTTTGAAGATCAAAAGAAACAAATTCAACCTAGACCTGCGCCTAATCCGGACAGGAATGCTTATTTTGGAGATTTGCATGTCCATACAGAAAATTCTTTCGATGCGTATTCTTTTGGTACGTTAAGTACTCCTGATGATGCCTATAGATATGCTCAAGGGGAAGCAATTCCTCACCCGACTGGTTATGAAATACAACTGAGTCGACCGCTGGATTTTTATGCCGTCACAGATCATGCAATGTTTTTAGGTTTGCTTAAAGAGTCAGCTGATACAAGTACAGAATTTTCTCGCTATGAACTGGCTAAGCCTCTTCACAACCTTAACGATTCAGTAAACGGAGGCATTCTTTCAGTCATCAAAAGATCAGGCATATTTAGACCTTTTGGAAAAGCGGTTAATGAGGGCCTTCAAAATGGCACAATTGATAAAACTCTGGTTGAGAATGTGAGCAAAACTGTTTGGCAAGAGACTATAAAAGCTGCAGATCGAGCTTATGAACCTGGAGTCTTTACTACTTTTGCTGGTTACGAATACACATCTAGCATAGATTTATATGAAAAATACTTACATCGTAATGTTATCTTCCGTGATACTGAGAACTTACCTGCAACCCTTTTTTCTAGACTGGATAGCCAAGATCCAGAAAAACTATGGGACTGGATGGACAGATTAAGGGACAGGGGAGTTGAGAGTTTGGCTATACCTCATAATTCCAATATTTCAGGGGGTGCTGCATTTTCAATGAACGATTACAATGGCAATCCAATGGATGAAGCTTATACAAAAAAGCGCGCCCTAAATGAGCCATTAACAGAGATAACTCAAGTTAAGGGAACTTCTGAGACTCACCCCTTGCTGTCTAAAAATGATGAATGGGCAGCATTTGAAGTAAAAACAGCACATGAAGGCGAAAAGCTCATCAGTAATTTAAAAGGCAGCTATGTTAGAAACGCCTACTTAAGAGGCTTGGGCTTATCAGAAAAAGGTTTCACCAATCCATACAAATTTGGATTGATAGGGTCAAGCGATACTCACGTGGGAGGCGGCTCTGATAATGAAGAGGTGTTCTTCTCTAAAATAGGTGTTTTAGATGGCACACCTGAGTTGAGGGGTTCAATACCTTTTAATAGACTTTACGGAGCTGTTTTAAAAATCGCCAGACCCGAAAGTCTAAATGAAGTTGATGGTAAAAATTATCTGGCCTTTAGCGCTCGTCTTATACATTTTTCAGCATCCGGTCTTGCTGGAGTGTGGGCAGAAGAAAATACTCGTGAAGCAATTTATGATGCTTTTAGACGCAAAGAAACCTTTGCTACCAGTGGTCCTAGAATTAAAGTCCGTTTCTTTGCCGGGTATGAACTATCCAATGTTCAATTAAACAGTCAAAACCTTCTGAGTGAGTTGTACAAGAATGCTGCCGCTATGGGATCAACTTTACTGGCTCAAGATAAAAAAAGCCCTTCCTTTTTAGTTTGGGCAATAGCCGATGCTCAAGGTGCGCCATTACAGCGAACCCAAGTCATAAAGGGTTGGTTAGAAAACGGAGAACATCAAGAAAAGGTCTATGACGTAGCTTGTTCTGATGGCTTAGAGGTTAATTCAGAAACTAACCGCTGCCCTGAAAATGGAGCTCGTGTAAATCTCAACGACTGTTCTTACAGCGGGGATGTTGGAGCAAATGAACTTAAGACTCTTTGGAAAGATCCAGACTTTAAGCAAGACCAAGAAGCATTCTATTACGCGAGGGTTCTTGAAAACCCTGTGTGCAGATGGTCAACCTGGGATGCTATTAAAAATGGTGAAATTCCTAGGTCTGATATTGATTCAACCATTCAAGAAAGGGCATGGTCATCGCCCATTTGGTACTCAATAACTAATTAGAATAATCTAAATTATTAGATGGTGCCCACCGTCCATTAACATGGTTTCTCCAGTGACAACTTTATTGGTTTCTATGAAGCTATAAATACCTTGAGCTACTTGTTCCGGAGTGACAGTTAAGCCGAGCGGAGTTTTTTCAGTCAGATTTTTTAAAGCGGCATTATACATATCATCTCCCATGCCTTTTCTTAACCATTCTCCTTGAATAAAACCAGGACAAATTGCATTGACCCTTATGGGGCCAAGATTTCTTGCCATTGATTTAGTCATGGTATTTAAAGCTCCTTTGGAGGAGGCATAAGCTAGGCAACTTCCTATGCCTTTTATGCCTGCTATTGAAGAGATATTAACAACACTGGGGTTTTCACTAGTCAGCAGAGATTCTTTACATGCTCTAACCATTTGGAAAGGGCCAACGACATTTACTTTGTATATATGAAGAAAATCTTCTGCATCCAATCCATCTAAATCGCCATGATTAAAAACAAATTTAGTGGTTCCAGCGTTATTAACTAACGCATCAATTCTGCCCCATTTTTTTAGGGTTTGTTGTGCTGTATTTTTACAAGCTTCGTCATCAGAAACATCAGCAGATAAAGCAAGTGCCTCTGCATTCAATGCTTCACATTCTTTTACTATTGAATCGGCATCTTCTATAGAGCTGGTGCATGTAACTGTTACGTTCCATCCTTTTGAAGCTAGGAGTTTTGCGGTTGCGGCTCCAACTCCTCTGCTGCCACCGGTGACTATTGCTACGGGTCTATCGCTTATATTCATTTTTTAAGTACCTTCTTTATTGCCAAATATTTTTGAAATAACAGCTCCCCATTCTAACTCATAGTTATGTTCTTTAGCTTCTCTTTTGAGATGTTAAACATAGAGGATGTCTTTATAGATCTATGCTCTTCAATAATATTTATTTATTTGTTTTTTCTATCATTGGTTTCATCATTTCAGGTATCCAGTCCGCACGAGAATGATCGGAAACTCTCACGCACTTATTCGTTAAGGTTCCTAAGCCTTCAATGCTAGTGGTAATAATGTCACCGTCCTTTAGAAATTTTCCTTGGGTTACACCAACGCCTCCAGGTGTCCCTGTAAAAATTACATCTCCAGTGTTCAAAGTTACTATTTCAGATAAATATGAGATTATTGTTGGAACGTCAAAAATAAGGTCATCTGTGTTGTCATTTTGTCTGATTTCATCATTTACCTTACATTCCATTACAAGGTTTTCTTTATTTGGTAATAAATCTGGTGATACCAAGGCAGGCCCCATAGGACCAAAAGTATCAAAAGATTTTCCTAGGTTAAACATTGGTGGAGTTGAAGCAAATTGAGCAGGGCGATCAGAAATATCTTGACCAACACAAAGTCCTGCCACGTGATTCCATGCATTATCCTTAGAGATGTCTTTTCCGCTTAATCCAATAACCATTACCAATTCTGCTTCGTAATCAACGTAATCACTTCGCATTTTGATATCAGCACTAGCGCCAACCAGACAAGTTGTATGTTTAGTAAAAACCATCGGAACATCTGGTATTGCCATGCCTGCTTCTTCAGCATGATTTCTGTAGTTCAATCCTATTGCATAACAGTTTTTAGGAGAAGACACAGGAGTATCAAACTCAGCTTCAGAAATTTTACCGGTTGCTTCTAAATCATTTAATTTATTGTTTAGCTCACTAAGTTCTTCTAAGTGAAATAGGGCATTGGTAGTGTCATGACTTAAATTACCATTAGATATATCTTCAAGATCATAAAAACTTTCTTCATTTAATAATGCGGCTCTTCCTTTTATATTTGCTAATTTAAATCCCATAAGATTACCCTTTGTATTTTTTATTAATTATTGCTGACTTCTTTCGCAAAATTATTTCTCAAACTTTATGACAATATTAAAGAAATTACTTAATAATAAATTATCCTAAAAGCCAATCTCCATAAACAGTATTTAGTTTATGTATAATATCCATGTTCACAGAATAGTGGCATCATGCCATTTCTTTTTTTACCACCAATTATTTATAAGAATCAATGGAAAGATCATCATATATTAATAGTAAGGGCGAAGAATTTTCTTATTTAAAAAACAAAACAAAAAAGGGCAGTTTAAATTTTGTCTTCTTTCACGCCACAGGTTTCAATGCTCAAACTTACAATATCCTTTTGGACAAACTCGATAAAAAATTTAATTCAGAAATTAATATATATGCTCTTGATCAGAGAGGGCATGGATTATCCAAAGCTCAGGCTGTACCGGAAAACTTAACTTCTTGGACACCGTTTCTTGAAGATGGTCTGGGGTTTGTGGACAGTCTATCTGGGCCTGTTATTTGTTCTGGCCATTCAATGGGAGCAGTTATAGCGGCTAAAGTTGCTTCTAAGCGTAAAAGTAAAAAAATTAAACTTTTCATGATCGAACCGGTTCTTTTTGGACCCGAACAGGCAAAAATTTGGCGTTCATCTCAAGAGAAACCAGGCAATAAACCCAATATTGCAGAAGGTGCAGCTAAAAGAAGAAGAAATTTCGATAGTATTGAAGAGGCTATGAAGTCTTATGAAGGCCGAGGTGCTTTTAAAACATGGGGATCCGAGTGGATAAAAGACTATCTAATTGGAGGAACCCAAAAATCCCCAAATGAGGGTATAGAATTAAGTTGCACCCCTGAATGGGAAAGCATGACATTTAAGAGCTCTTCAATGGATACCTGGAACTTTCTGGAAGATATAGAAGTTCAAACTTTTACAATAGCAGCTGCCCCTGAAGAAAATTCAGGCACAACGTTTTCAGAAGATGCTAGAAAAGCTTTATTGAGTCTGGGTTCGACTTGGGAATTAGAAGAAGTAGATGGTGCTAGTCATTTCTTACCGATGGAATTTTCTGATCTTACAGTTGATCGTATTTCTGATTATATAGATAAATAACTGTATAGTTCTTCCCGATTAAATATAGTTCGGAGGGGCTATAAATCCACCTATTTCTTCAGCAAGGAGTCTAGTAAATTCTATAGTTTTATAGTCTTGATAAGCTCCACTAACTGCCTGAAGACCTATCGGCAAGCCATCAGCAGAAGGACCGGTAGGGAAGACCGTACTTGGCAAATAGGCATTAACAATCATGCCTGCCCAAAAGATTTGCTGAAAATAGGACTGCTCTTGATTATTAACCATAATAGTTCTTTCGTTGTAGCTTCTATGATCATGCTCAAACGCTGTCGTGGCCATTTGAGGGCAAATCAATATATCCCATTCCTTAAAGAACTCTTTCCAAGCTATTTTTAATTTTTCTCTTTTAAAGTTTGTTGATATCCAATCCGAATGCGAAATAACTACGCCCCTGGCATTAACTGCATCACTCGAAAAATCACCAGGATCTAACTGGTCAACAATTTTTTGTATTTTTTCTTTTTCTTCAGGTGGCATGCCACCTGACATAACTGATTGGAGTAATAATTGATAATTTATTTGCGCAGCTTCTGGGTCGAAGTTTGGTCTTGCTTCAAAAGAAACCGTTGCACCTAATTTAGCTAATGTCTCTCCCACCTGCATGGCTCTCTCTTCTATTTCATGAGATACGGGAGCCATCTCATCATTAGCCCATACGGCTATTTTTAACTCTTTAAGGTCTTTAAAACTCGCTTCAGGTAAATTAAGCTTCCATCCAGCTGCTTCCCTTTCTGCAGGACCTGCCATGATATCTAAAGCTTGCCTTAAGTCTTCAGCACTTCTTGCTAAAGGTCCGCATACTGCTAAATCAGCATCAGGTACATTGCTGACCAGTTCATGACCCGTCATAGGAATAATTCCGTACGTGGGTTTATGGCCATAAACACCACTGTAATGGGCTGGGTTTCTGATGGAACCTCCTATATCTGATCCGGCTTCTAAACTAGTAAAACCAGCCGCAAGAGCAGCGGCACTACCTCCGGAAGATCCACCTGGAATTCTTTTTAAATCCCATGGATTATTGGTTGTTCCATAAATGGTGTTGTAACTTTGGAAATCAGCCAGATCAAGAGGAACGTTAGTTTTCCCCATAAAATGAGCTCCTGCGTTTTTAAATCTCTGAACAGCCAATCCATCTGCAGAAGCCGTATTATTTCTGAAGGCTTCATTACCCCAAGTCGTTTTATGACCTTCAATTGCATAAGATTCTTTAATAGTCATTGGAAGACCGTGCAGAGGACCCAGATCTATACCATTGGATAACGCTTCATCTGCTTTTTCAGCTTCTTCAATAGCTTTATCAAACATTCTGATAACGACGGCATTAATATCACCATCATACTTTTCAATTCTATCGATATAGAGTTGGGTTAATTCTTTAGAACTAATCTCTTTTGATTTTATTTTATTAACTAATTCCGTGGCTGATAAATGATAAATTTGCATGTCTAATTTTCTCCTGGTACCCAGTCTTCATACCTTTCTTGCAATCTTTGCATACCAGAGATCCATCTGTCTCTGTCGTTGCCTTTTCTAGAGACGTATTCCAAAACTTCAGCATGAGGAGTAACTAAAAATCGTTCTTTTTCTATTGCATCCAGTACATCATCTGCTGCAACAGATGCTTCTATCATGCCATCGACACCAGCTACGCCTGCACCTTGAGCCGTCATTGCTGTTTTAACTGCTTGCGGACAAAGGCAAGACACTCCAATCCCTTTATTGCCATAAGTAATTTTTATCCATTCAGCAAAACTAACAGCAGCTGCTTTGGTGACCGAATAGCCCGCAGAGCCGATTTGGGTAAGCAAACCTGCAGCAGAGGAAGTACTCATTAGGTATCCTTCACCTCTTTCTAACATTTGAGGAAGAACATGCTTGGCAGCAAATATATGAGATTGAACGTTCACTTCCCAAATATTTTGCCAATCTGAAGTTTCAACTTCAAAAAAACCATGAACCCCACCAATCCCAGCATTAGAGCAAAAAATATCTATTCCACCGGAATATTCATTAGCCTTCTCTATGACATTGATTATGTCTGACTCTTGCCCTACATTTGCTTCTACGGCTAACCCGCCAATGTCATTAGCTGTTTTAGTGGCTCCGTCAATGTTCATGTCGACACATACCACTGATTTGGCGCCGGCATTATTGAAAGCCTCACATAAAGCTTTTCCGATTCCGCTTGCCGCTCCGGTAACAACGATTCTTTTATCTTTAATTTGCATTAATTAAGCTCCAATTCTTTGATAGCATCCTCTCTCATTTGTTTCTTGGCTATTTTACCAGCTGCCACTTTTGGTAATTCATCTGCTTGAAACCAGACATATTCAGGAATTTTAAACTTAGCTATCTTTTCTGCTAGAAAAGAGGAAAGATCGGCTTGAGATAATTCCGCTCCAGCATTTAAAGATATGCGGGTTGCAAGCTTTTCTCCCAATCTTTCATCAGGAACTCCAAAAACAGAAGCTTCCCTAACTGAAGGGTGTTCATATATTGCCGCCTCAATTTCTAAACACGCTATGTTTTCTCCACCTCTAATAACAATATCTTTGATTCTGTCCTTGATATAGAGGAATCCTTCTTCATCAATGATTCCAACATCACCACTTCTAAACCAACCTTGATCATCAAGAACTTCATTGGTGGCTTCTTCGTTTTTTAAGTAACACCTGAAGTTGCATGTTGATTTTATGGCCACTTCCCCAAGCTCTCCTGAATCAAGCTCTGCACCATCTTCATCTATAATCTTTATTTGATTTAAGAATGGAGTAGCAAAGCCAGCGGTACTCGGACGGTCATACAATAAAAGACCACTTGCATTTGTACCGTGTGCATTTGTTTCAGTCAGACCGTACCCTACTGTAGCAACTTTATCTGGGTGTTCTTTTTCTTGCGCTTTTATTTGTTCAGGTGGTCTTGCTGCTCCACCAGAACCCAATCCCTTAAGGCTGGATATATCAATTTCAGGATTTTCTTTATGTGCTTGAAGAATCTCCCAAGACATTGTTGGAACACCTGTCATGTCAGAAACTTTGTGTTTTTCTATGAGCGAAAGGGCTGCTTTTGCATCCCACTTATACATAAACACAATTTTTCTAGCAGTGACCAATGATAAAAGAAAAACTGCATGTGAGCCTGTTACGTGGAATAAAGGGACAGCAGCTAACGTGCAAGGGTTTTCACCAGCAACAGGAGAGGCTTGCGGCACACCTTCAACTTCTATAGAGGCAGCAAGTTGACCCATTAATGCCCAAGTTTCTGGTGCCGAGACAACGCCTCTGTGTGTCGATACAACTCCTTTTGGGTAACCTGTACTACCTGATGTGTACATAATACTTGCGTCATCCTCTGGATCTATATCAGCTTCTGGAAAAGCTTCAGCAGGCGACACAATGTCTTCAAAAGCAACTGTGTTAGTGTATTTACTGGCATCACAACGGATACTTATTCTAGGTATATCTTCTATATGGCCTTGCATTCTTTGAAGTCTTTCATCATCTCCTATAAACACTTTAGATTCACTGTGGGTTACTCCATATTCAAGTTCCTCTCCTTGCCACCAAGAATTAAGCGGTACTGCTATGGCTCCTATCGAAGTTACAGCCATGTATGTGTTTATCCATTCAGGGTAATTTCTCATTGAGAAAGCAACTTTATCGCCTTTTTCGATATTAAAATCATTAACTAAAGCATGAGCCAGACCTGCTGAGGTATTTAGAACTTCTTGATAGGTGTAGGTTTCATCTTCGTAAGCTAAAAAATCCCACTCCCCATGAATTAAAGGGAATTGAAAGTAATCCCTTAAGGTTTGAGGTAGATTGGCAAATACACTGTATTTATTTCCGCGAATAGTCTCTTCTTTTAATTCAAATAATCCTTCTTTAGTAAATTCTCTAGCTAAGTTTTCTCGAGCCTCTGTTTTAACAAATTCTTTAATATCCATAATCTTATTTCCCTGTAAATTTAGGTTCTCTTTTTTCCATGTAGTGTGAAACACCTTCTTTAAAATCATCTGAATCAAAACTTTGCAACATAGCCGCCATTGAACTATTTAAGTTTTCTTCAATTGTTTCTCCTTGTGCATTGTAAATTTGTTCTTTCATTATTCTAACGGAACGAGGTGAAACTGATTTTGCTAAATCCTTGGCATAAGTCATAACTTCTTCATCAAAAGTTTCATCACTGAATGTCTTATTAACCAAACCCATTTGTTCTGCTTCTGACCCGGTTATTCGCCTAGCAGAAAACAGAATATCATTTGCTCTAGCCAGACCAACAAGTCTTGGCAAAATCCAGCCCACTCCCCACTCTGCAATTAAACCTCTTTTAGAAAAAGCGCTTGTAAAAATGGCGCTTTCTTTAGCAAATCTAATATCACAAAACAAAGCCATAATGAATCCAACTCCAGCTGCAGGTCCATTTATAGCCGCTATCACTGGTTTGGGCAGGGTAGGAAAATAGCTAAAACCTCCTGCAAAACCTTTTGCGTTATTTGAAGCATAATCTCTTTCTTCTGCTTCAAGGTCTTCTCTTGACTCTCCTTTACTGGTAGCTGCCAAACCGTCCATGTCTGCTCCTGCACAGAATCCTCTTCCTGCTCCTGTAAGCACAATTACATTAACTTCATCGTCTTTACATGCATCATCCATTTTTTCTTTTAAACCGGCTCTTATTTCTGCCGTAACAGAGTTTAATCTTTCCGGTCTATTCAGAGTGATAATAGCTACGCCATCTTCTTTTCTATATAAAACTGCATCGTTCATGTATTTCTCCTTAAGCTGTTGAGCCACCATCTATGACAAGTGTATGTCCATTAACAAAGGTACCTGCTTCAGAAGCTAGAAAAACTGCAGCTCCGCCTATTTCATCCGGTTCGCCTATTCTTCTTAAAGGGCATGAAGCTGTAGATTGTTTAAGTATTTCTGGGTTTTCCCACAATGCTCTTGCGAAGTCTGTTTTAAATAAACCAGGTGCAATGGCATTGGTTCTAACGTTATGAGGCCCATATTCAGCAGCTAAGTTTTTAACCAACATAATATCTGCTGCTTTTGAAATATTGTAAGCACCAATTACTGTGCTTGATTTCAGTCCGCCTATTGAAGAAACAATGATGACACTGCCGTCTTTTCTTTCTACCATTTCAGGAATTACCATCTGACACAGTAAATGATTGCTCTTGATGTTATTGTTCATGATCTTATCAAATGCTTCTTCTGGAATATCACCAAGTGAACCAAAGAAAGGGTTGGAAGCAGCATTGCAAACCAAGATATCTATTTTACCGAGCTGATTTCGAGTTTCATCAACAAGCATTTGCAAAGCCGTCTTGTCTGAGATATTACAAGGTATAACTATTGCGCCGCCTTCTTTCCCTTTACAAGCTTCATTGATCTCATTTGCCACTACCTGACATGCATCTGCCTTTCGACTTGAAACAACTACCTGCGCTCCTTGAAGTGCCATTTGCATGGCGATTGATTTTCCTATTCCTTTTGATGATCCTGTAATGACCGCCGTCTTGCCTGTTAAATTAAACATATCCCCTCCTTTTTGGGTATTGGAGTTTATCCTACCTTTGCATCGTAAAAAAGACCACACCAAAGGACACCTTCAAATTTTTTTTTGTTAAAATACAACAATGGTTAAAAATATAATTTACATATTTTCTTTTTTTCTTCTTTCATTCTTTCTTTTCATAACCTTGGTAACTAATGGTTGGCTTGGAAGATACGAAGCTCCAGGAGAAGTAACACCAATTTCACAACCCTTAGATGTTCTAGAAAAAAGAGTAACTGATCAACTCCTAGTCAAAGAAAACTTAAGCATCCAAGATCCTAAGATGATCTTATTTGGCGATCTCCATGTTCACACTACTTATTCAAACGATGCTTTCATGTTGAGCCTACCCATGATGGCTGGAGAAGGCACTCATCCTCCTGCCGATGCCTGTGATTTCGCAAGATTTTGTTCTTCATTAGATTTTTGGGCTAATACAGACCATGCTGAAGATTTAACACAGCAAGATTGGCAGGAAATTAAAGATTCAGTTAGGCAATGTAATGAAGCGGGGGGTGTTTCCTCGTCTCCTGATACGGTGGCATTCCTTGGATGGGAGTGGTCACAGATAGGGGGTTTTGGTAAACCGCATTACGGTCATAAAAACATTATTTTAAAAGGCCTGGAAGAGGATCAAATACCTTCAAGACCAATTGCAGCAAGCTCAGGTTTAGGTTTTCTCTCTATGCCATATGCCGCGAAACTTACCTTGGCTGCACTTAGACCAACGGATAGACGAATTCATGACTTAATGAGATTCATGAATGACGGTAAGACTGATATTTGTTCAACAGGAATTGCTGTGCGAGATTTACCTCTTGATTGCAAAGAAGTGGCAACAACTCCAGGACTGCTTTTTGATAAATTAAACGATTGGGGTCATGAGACTATCGTCATTCCTCATGGAACAGCATTGGGTGCTTACACTCCGCCAGGAACTGACTGGATGAATCAGCTCAATGAAATGGAGCACGATCCTAATATTCAAACAATGATAGAAATTTACTCTGGGCACGGTAATTCTGAAGAATACAGAGATTGGCGTAGCGTTCTTTTTAACAAAGACGGCAAAGCAATATGTCCAAAACCTACACAAAACTATCTGCCTTCTTGTTGGCAAGCTGGAGAGATAATTAAAGAACGTTGTTTAGCCGACGATGAATCGTTGAGAGAATGCAACAAACGTGCATCAGTTGCCAGGTTTAATTACGCTAACGAAGGCACGGCTGGATTTGCAACTATTTTCAATGAGGAATCTTCTGATTGGTTGGATTCCAATCAATGCAAAGATTGTTTCCTGCCTGCCTTTAATTATAGACCGGGCGGTTCGGCACAATACATCGCGGCTTTAAGAAATTTTGATGAGAACGATTCAGTTGATCGTTTCAGATTTGGATTTATTGCATCAAGTGATAATCACAAAGCAAGACCGGGTACGGGGTATAAAGAAATTAATCGACAAGAGATGACTGAAGCCGCCGGTCCTTCAGATCCAACGGGTTACATGATGAGTTTTAGAGAAGGAGATGGTGTTTACGCTAAATCTACTGCTAAAAATTGGACCAGTGAAACTCTTCCTTCTGGGCTTCCAGAATCTGAGAGGGCTTCTTCATTCTTCTTAACCGGAGGTTTGGTTGCAACTCATTCAAACGGCAAAAATCGAGATGCCGTATGGAATGCCATTAAAAGAAAAGAAGTTTATGCAACCAGCGGCCCTAGAATATTACTTTGGTTCGATTTAGTGAATGCTCCAAATGGTGAAGATGTACCTATGGGTTCAGATATTAAAATGTCGGATAATCCACGCTTTGTTGTTAAGGCTGCTGGTTCATTTATACAAAAGCCGGGCTGCCCTGAATATTCTTACAATGCTTTAGGGAAAGAGAGACTAGAAGATCTTTGTCGTAATGAATGTTACAACCCTTCAGATATAAGAAAGAAAATAGATCGAATTGAGGTCGTTAGAATTAAGCCACAATCTTTCAAGGGAGAAGGTGTGTCAAATCTTATTGAAGATACGTGGAAAGTTTTCAAGTGTCCTAAAAACAGCTCTGATTGCAGTTTCAGTTTCACTGATAAAGAATTTAGAAATTTAGAAAGGGATACCGTTTATTACGTTAAAGCTATTGAGGAGCCCTCTAAAATTATCAATGCAGGAAATCTAAGATGTGAATACGATGCGCTTGGTAATTGCACAAAAACAAATATTTGCAATGGAAGTCCTCTTATAACTCCTTACGAAGATGATTGTTTGGAGGAGACAGAGGAAAGGGCTTGGTCGTCACCTATTTACATAGATTATTCTGCTATATAGACAAAAAAACCAAACCAAAGGTTTATTTGCCTTTCCAGTCGGGTGCTCTTTTTTCTGAAAACGCTACAGGGCCTTCAATGAAGTCTTCGCTTTTAAATAAATCATGGACAGCGGTGTACTGACCTTGCATGGATTTTTCTAGACTTGCTT
>Ga0209089_10001157_pt1 | contig 24066 bp, 22 predicted proteins | sample ArcticOcean_MG_C_FD_187431 | JGI IMG/M metagenome (GOLD analysis project Ga0209089, IMG submission 187431) | Marine microbial communities from western Arctic Ocean - ArcticOcean_MG_CB2_150 (SPAdes) (version 2) | ecosystem: Environmental > Aquatic > Marine > Oceanic | place: Arctic Ocean: Canada... | reverse complement strand
CGTTGTTCCGGAGTTACAACATCGCTGATGGCCGCCATGCTATTTGGCGGAATCATGGCCCCGCTCATCCCGGTGCCAAGCAGAAGTACCATCATGACGTAGAAGTTTGGCGCAAAGGCCGCCGCTAGGGTGCAGGCGCCCATCAGAGCCAGTCCAATCAATGCGATGAGACGACGTCCGAACGAGTCTGAAAAAGGCCCAGCCAACGGCGCAAAGATAGCCCAAGAAAAAGACGTGGCTGCGGTTAGTTGTCCGGCAACCGCCACCGATGTGTCGAATTCTTTGGCGATACTCACCAATAAAGGCCCAAGCATCAGAGCGACAGTGTTGTTCAGGAATAGCGCAGCGGCAATGATGGAAAAGGCTCTGAGCTGGCCAGAAGGTGAAGAGCTGGAAGGTTCTGAAGTCATCAGATGCAGTGGAAGATGGACTTAGGTCTAATTCGTGCAGGTGGGATTATCGAGGCCAATGTTAAGACGATGGAAGAGAAGGGTTTAAGAGAGGTCAATACGAGTCTATTTAGAAACAAAGTGTGTCTGAATTTGCCGCTGGTATACACGACGAGTACTAGTGATATGGAAGATAGGTAGCGCATGGCGGTAGTTTACACGGTCAACTGATGGAATAAACTTTGGCCCATGGATTTCAGCAGTAAGAATATTTTCTCTTCTTAGCAGTGTTGGCATTGGTCTTGATTGCTATATGTACAGCCACTCAACCGTCATAGCTAATCATAAGCCCCCGAAATCCCTGCAATAACCGTCCAAAGTTCCAGGCTAAGAGCTAAGTATCGGCCAACCTCCCCCTCACAGTGGTATGGCTGATGTATTCGCCGGTCACCCTTGTATATTCCCCAGCAATCCTCTTGTACTCGTAGCTATATCCAGCAGCCCTCTAAGCAGTTCTACGTCCAGTTCCCGCCTTGGAAGACTTGGAGACACCGGACGGGGCTTCGGCTGGGCTTTGCCTTCTTTCTGCCCAATAACTTCCCCTAGGGATAGTTGTCGTGGAATGGTCATGCTCCGGCTGAGACACCCACTACCCCACCAGTACCCCGCCCAGGTATGGGTTCCTGGAGGGGGGCTCATAGTTTTACGCCTGAAAACACAGCTCAGGAATAGTTCGTGGCCAATCCGTGGGCATTACAACAAAAAACCCAGACCTAATTTGAGTGATCTGGGTTTTTTTGTGACTAAATGTTGGTGCCGGGAGAGGGACTCGAACCCACACATCCGTTAAGATAGCGGATTTTAAGTCCGCCGCGTCTGCCATTCCGCCATCCCGGCTTTGTAAGCTGGGGTTACCCCGGCTTAACCTCTGAAGTGTTTGGGCATTAAAAAAATACCTGGAAATACTGAGGGGATGAGTTAAAAAGGGGGTGTGCTTGAGAAGTCTCTGCCTTAAACCCGAGGTTTTTAAGGAGCCCCAGGTTTTTAAAGAACTATGCCTGAAAGACCAGTCAGGGGATAAATGCTCGAGGATAAAAATGGAGGCGACGGGCGGATTCGAACCGCCGAATAGAGGTTTTGCAGACCTCCGCCTTAACCACTTGGCTACGTCGCCCCGTTATTCTGTACAGTTAGACCGTTTAACCTGCAGGCAGGAAATGTACCGAGATAGGCTAGCGGGTAATGGTGCCGAGGGTGGGATTTGAACCCACACAGGCTTGCGCCCACGGCCCCCTCAAGACCGCGTGTCTACCAGTTCCACCACCTCGGCCTTGCGCGCCGATATTATATCACCTCTTAGGCATGGCGGCACCCCTTCTTAAGCCTGAGACCTAAGAAGCTTTGATTCGACGAACATAGAGACAATCCAACCCCTATAATGATTCCATGTCTCGTGAGTCTGAACGCAAGCAAGTTAGCCTCAAAGTTTTTGATAATGAGCCCACAGCCCGTATGGCCGAACAAAGGCTCAATCAAGAGGGTATCCCGTGCTTGGTCCGGTGTTTGCGGGGCGGCCCCGGTCTCTGGGGGACTGCCTACAACCTACCACACGATCTTTTGGTCTTCGAAGGTGACGAGCTACAGGCACGGGATATCCTGGAAATTCCGCCGCAAGAGCTATTGGAACGAGAGCAAGAACTGAACGCGAGACCTGGCAATCCTATAATGCCCCAATGGATGGTCACCGTGACCATCTTTGTCTTGGTGGCTTTTATCGCCCTGACAGTGGTGATTGCGAATCGGGCTATCCGGTAGCAGCCTTCCAATCGCGGCAAAATTGCCCGCCAACATAAAACGGCGAACAACTGACTTTTAATGTTAGTAGGCGTGAAAGATGCAGAAATTACCTTTAGAACCGATTGGCGCAATAACCTTTGACATGTATGGGACGCTACTGGACTTGGTTGCCAGCTTTGCCGCCGGGTTTGACGGATTTCTTAAGTCAAAAAATTATCAAGGCAGCGCTGACGAAGTGGTACAGGCGTGGGAAATGGCCTATCTCCACGAAAGTAACGTGGATACTCTCCTAGGACGCCCTCGTACTCCGTTTGAAATAGTTTCCAGACTCACCCTGAGCCAACTGTTCTTTAAGCTCAAAATTGACCACACCAAAGATGATATCGAGGAATTGGTCACAACCAAGGCCACACCGACACTGTTCTCTGACGTTAAAGAGAACATGACTCGACTGAAAAGCCAATATCAGATGGTGGTGCTCTCCAACGGCGATTTGGACTCACTGGAACGAGCGATCAGTGGCCTGGGCATCCCGGTGGATTGCGCTATTTCCGCAGAGCAAGCCGGGTTCTACAAGCCCCATACCGGCGTGTACCGGTATGCGATCAGCGAGATTGGTCTGCGCGGCGAACAGGTGCTACACGTTGCGGCCCACGCCTGGGATGTTCGCGGTGCCCGGGCGGCAGGCATGGCCGGGGCCTACATCAATCGTTATGCCATACCCTACGTTGACGCCGACGGCTCCAAGGCCGACTTGGAAGTCTCAGATTTGGCCGGTCTGGCCGACAGATTAGTGCGATAACAGGCACTAATAACCTAAGAATTACTCAACCAAACGAGGTTTGGGTTGCGATGAGGTTGGCGGAAGCTGACCCAAACGTGAGGAGATAGCAGTGTCTACCAGGTTGGGAATCGAATTGGCTGTGGAGCCGGAATTTACCGCCAGAGCCTACCGCACAAGAAACATTGTCTGCGGGCAATACGCATCATGGGCTGCTGAGATGCACATGCTGCGCATGAGCGTCATCAGCTATTTCGAGTGTTCAGACTCGGTGGTCGACCTATTGGCCCACGGAGTTGGCCGCTTGGCCGAAGACAGCCGCAAGCGCAGCCCCAGGTTCTCCATCGACTGCCTAGGCGTAGCCAACGGACGAAATGGCAACGGCAGCGGCGAGAACGGTGAAAACAACAGCGTCTACTTGGACTTCAAGCAGAACGACGCCAAACACCCACTCGCCGTCCTACAACGAGAAGCAGTCGGAATGATCGAAGAATTGCCCGGCGCGAGCCTCCCTCCTGGCGACAGCCCCTTTCATCCCAAGATAAACCTGATGGAGTACGCCAACCTGCCACCCACGGTCATGGCCGATGCCGCTGACTTTGCTAATGGCGTTGCGATAGACGTTGGTGTGCCGGTTGTTGCTCGCGCCTGGAGACTGGTCCTGCTCCGTTATCACTCAGATGCCGCCGGAGATGACTGGAGCCACGGCAATTGGTCGTCGGATGTGCGTTGGGAGTATCTCTCCAGCTACGTTTTATAGGGTATTTCCCCGTAGTTAACAGGGCGAGAGGGGTTTTATCGGTCCCAGCCTGGCAGCGGACCTGACCCTGGGTTATCATGCTCTCAACTGACAAAGCCCGCCCAAACGAGCCTGGTTTTTATGCCCGTTCGGCGGACCCGTTTTATTAAAAAGGAGACCAAGTAATGAAGACCACCACCAAATTGCGCCAATTGCTTAAATCAGACAGCTTGATTGTCGCTCCGTTCATACTCAATGCCTTCCACGCCAAGATCGCCGAGTCCGTTGGCCTAAACGCTGTTTACATGACCGGCTCCGGCACTTCTGCCGAGCGTGGATTCCCGGATGTGGGCCTATTGACCATGACTGAGATGGTCTCCAACGCCAAGTACATCGCTGGAGCGGTCGATATCCCAGTCATCTGTGACGCGGATACGGGCTACGGAAACCCACTGAATGTTCAACGCACCATCCGCGAGTACGAGGCTGCAGGGGTGGCGGGCGTACACATCGAAGACCAGTTGTTCCCAAAGAAATGCGGGTTCTTCGCCGGCAAGCAGGTGATTCCCCAGGAAGAAGCGGTTCAGAAGATCAAGGCTGCCCTAGACGCACGCGTCGACCCCGATTTTGTGATTATCGCCCGCTGTGACGCCTACGCAGTCACGGGCTGGGAAGACACTATTGAGCGCTGTAACGCCTACATGGAAGCCGGCGCCGACCTGGTGTTTGTCGATGGCATCAAGAGCCAGGATGACATAGCCAATTACGCCCGAGACATGGCAGACCTACCTCGGATGTACAACGGAGACCTGGCCAACACCAAGCAGATGGACGAACTGGGCTACAAGATCATGATCTGCGGTAGCACTATCTGGCTGATTTACAAGCAGCTAAAAGATGCCTTCACCGAGCTGATGGAAGAAGGGGCAGTGAACCCGGAACGCTTTGGCACCCGCTGGGACGTGGCCGGGCTAATGGGTCTGGACGCCGTCTACGAGCTGGAACAAAAATACGGCGTGTCTGAAATCCCGGTGGTTTAGCTTCCCGGTACTCAGCCTCACACCCGCCCATCCTGAGCCCTTCGAAGGACCGGCAGAGGTCAAACTCGGAGATGGATGGTTCGACAGGCTCACCATGAGCGGGTTGTCGAAATGGTTGGCGGAACATGATTGGTCAGCACGGAGCATGGCGGGTTAAAAACCCGCGCCTACGGGTGGTAGCCAGTTCTGGATGACCCCGTCTTTCCAGCGAAGGCTGGAATCCAGATTGGTTGCGGCGGCCAATCAGCTCTAAGTTGAGGAATTCTGAGTTCCGGCTTTCGCGGGAAAAACGACAGGTGCGACTACGATCATGATAGTAGTAGATGAGTGCCAACCAGTGCTGTTCGCTCGTCCTGAGCTTGTCTAAGGACCGGCAGTGGTCAAACCCTCAGGCCCAAGCTGGAATGGCCGCTACCGCTGTGAACTAAATACTCCTGAGGGAATTCTTAGTCTGGGATCAGGGTCATCACTTCCCGGGAGAAGCGGTCCATGTTCTCTTGGAGTTCTGGCACGGTGCCGCCTTGGAAGTTGATTATGAAGTTGGACACGCCTAGGTCTTGATACTGACGCAGGTCCGACGCTATCTGCTCCGGATTTCCCTGCATCCAGGCACGTGACCTACCAGCGGTGTCATTGAAGACCACCCCGGTGCTGAAGGTCAGGGACACTGCGTCCTCAGGCCTTCCTGCTTCCACCGTCAGTTTGCGCAGGCGAGCAATCTTACCGGCCAGCTCTTCAGGCTCCAGAATTGCAGGCGGTCGCAGACCGATCGGCATCCAACCATCGCCGTATTTGGCGGCTCTGCGCACGGCTGGGCCGCTGTGACCACCGATCCAAATTGGAGGATGGGGTTTCTGGACGGGTTTGGGCTCAAAGCCAGTATCTGAAATCTGGTAATACTTTCCATCGAACGAAGCATCTTCCTTGGTCCAGAGTTCCTTGTAGATTTGAAGGTACTCGTCGGTGACCGCGCCACGCTCCTTGTAGGTGTCCAATCCCATCGCCTTAAATTCCTCTTCCATCCAGCCCACGCCGGCACCCAGAATCAGACGGCCACCGGATAGAACGTCCAGCGTGGACAGAATCTTGGCGGTGAGCACCGGGTTGCGGTAGGGGATGATTAGAACGTGGGTGCCCAGGCGGATTCGCTGAGTACATCCGGCAATGAAGTTCAGGGCCGCCAACGGCTCATAATACGGCTCGTCAGGCTTGAAAGTGGCTACGCCATCAGCGGCGTATGGGTAGAAAGAGTCCACTTTCTTGGGCAGGATGATGTGATCACTGACCCACACGTGATCGTAGCCAAGGTCCTCGGCTCGTTGGGCCACGGTGCGAAGCTGCTCCGGACCAGCCATCTCGCCTCGGCTGGGTAGTGAAGTGCCAAATGTAACTGGCATGAAATTCCTCTCTTAGTGTTTACGTCTGGGTTAATTTGGTTCTTTTGATTAGTGTTTAAGAGCGCTAATCGGTGTCAGGCTACTCGGTTTTCTTGTCTATGGCGTCTTTGTTTGCAACGAATGTCCCGGCAATATGGTCATGAAGACCGCGTCTATCAGTGTCGCGTAATACCCACAGTAAGCACATAAACATTAGGACACCCGTGATGTAGCCTGCAATAAAGAAAATAATCGAGTAAGAGCCAGCCAGGAACAGGATGCCTGGCGCGGCTTTAATCACGACTTCCCGAAAAACTATGCGTTTGAATTCTGGAATTTCTCCCTGAGAATCCACAACCATAATTTTCAGCAGTATCTTTCCTGGGGTCTGGCCTCGTTGGTAAGTGAACCCCACAAAATAGGGAATAAATATAAGAATGCCCAACGCGGGCATATTAAAAATCTCGAAGAGGCCTGCGCCAACCAAGAACAAAATCACGTAATCAACGGTAATCGCAGCCAATCGAGGCAAGAAACTGGCGTATTTTGATTCGGCCCCTGAGCTTGCCTGTCCGGTGCCGCAGTTGGGGCAATAATCCACACCGCGCCGGATGCGTGCCCCGCACTGGGAGCATGGTACGACCACCGCCGGCCTGGCCCAAGGGCCATTTGGTCTGTCGGAGATAGACGACTGATCTTGTTCCCCGTCGGTCTCTTCGACTGGCGGGCATAGCGAGCAGGACTGAGTTGATGGATAAAAGTGTTCTTGGCACAGCGGAGCAACGCCACACTTGGTGCAGTGCAAGGCCGCTTCTTTGGCCACCGGAACGCCGCAGGCCCGGCAGTAGGGAACGTAATCTCCGATGGAGCTTAGAGGATCCGACTCAGCCTCTACGAAGGTTCCGCATTGCCCGCACGTCATGGAGCCAGGTAGAACAGATGCTCCGCAGTTGCCACAGAATTGTTTTTCAGTTGATTCGCTGGTGTCTGATTCCGCCATCGGTTGTCCCGCAAAGCATTTTCTAGTCTCTTAATGACGTGCCATTCACGTCCTCAATACAGACTACTACGAATCATAAACTTCGGATGCATCACGGCAGGCTAGATACGACAGCTATGTGGCTGCAGCGGGTGCGATTGTACGGCCTATTTGGGGTATGCTAGTCTGAGAATCTAATTAGTTTTTGGGAGAGTTTCCTGATATGCCGGAAAAAGTGGTCGTAGCCATGAGCGGAGGAGTGGATTCCTCTGTGGCCGCTCTGCTGTTGCAACAGCAGGGTTACGACGTTGTGGGTGTGACCATGAAGCTCTACAACCTGGACGGCGAAGATTTGCCGCCAAATTACCAGGGGTGCTGCACGCTGGACGACGTTGAAGACGCCCGTTCTGTGTGCCGACGCTTGGGCATTCCCCACTACGTACTGAACACGCAGCGGGAGTTCCAGTCTCAGGTGGTGGATTATTTCACCTCTGAATACCAACTGGGCCGGACGCCGCATCCGTGCATCGCCTGCAACGACAAGATTAAGTTCAGTCACCTGATGGAACGAGCAGCGGTTTTGGAGGCCAATTACGTTGCCACTGGTCACTACGCCCAACTTGAACGCACAGCCGCCGGTGTGGTGCTGAAAAAGGCCGTTGACGCCTCCAAAGACCAGTCTTACGTATTGTTTGGAATGAACCAAGACCAGTTGAGGCACACCCTTATGCCGGTGGGTGCCTATCCCAAGAGCGAAATTAGGCAGATGGCCGAAGACGCCGAACTACTGATGGTTGCGGCCAAGGCCGACAGCCAAGACATCTGTTTCATCCCCTCTGGAGACTACAAATCGTTCTTGAAGAAGCGTGTAACTACAATTCCGGGCGACATAGTTGAACTTGATGGCACGGTTGTGGGTCAGCATGAAGGGATCGAGTTTTTCACGATTGGGCAGCGTCGTGGTTTGGGTGTAGCAGAAGGTGAACCCAGGTTTGTGATTCGTATCGAACCGGAGTCGCGCCGAGTGGTCATCGGGCCGAAAACAGCTCTGATGCGGGACGAGATGCGCGTTTCAGGCGTGAAATATCCCCTGGGAGTTGCACCCGACGGCCCAGTGGAAGTAAACGTCAAGATTCGTTACAAGTCGACTGAAGCCGCCGCCGTGCTGTACCCCAAGGGCGACGGCGCAGTAATCCGATTTATCAGGCCCCAGAGGTCGGTCACGCCTGGACAGGCTGCGGTATTCTTTCAGGGTGATGTGCTGTTGGGCGGTGGGACTATTGAACCCGGAGTCGACTCCGGCGTGCCACAGGACCAGCCCGCGGCCACTACCTAGCATCTAGCGAGGTGGCCAATGCCGGATCTTTCCCTGGAATTTGGCGCTCATAGCCGTGGTATCCAGTTTGTTGCTGGAGTGGATGAGGCGGGACGCGGCCCATTGGCGGGACCAGTGGTCGCTGCCGCAGTGATTTTCCCCCCAGACCTGACTGGCAACGAACCCTGGCTCCAATTTCTGGACGACTCCAAGAAACTGTCCCACACTAGAAGAGAACGCGCCGTGGAGATCGTCCATGAGCATGCGTTGGCAGTTGGCGTAGGCGTGGTCGGGCCAGAAGAGATCGACCAAATGGGCATCGGCCACGCGTCTTTGGCGGCCATGCTCCGGGCGGTGGAGCAACTCCCGATCGACCCTGGACATCTGCTGCTGGACTTTATCCACGTCCGCGCGTGCGCCTACACCTACGAAACCATCGTCAAAGGCGACAGCAAGAGCTATTCCATCGCTGCGGCCTCCAACGTGGCCAAGGTCACCAGAGATAAGCTGATGGTTGAGGCTGAAGAGACCTACCCCGGCTATAACTTCGCCAAGCACAAGGGTTATCCCACCAAGGCCCATTTTGAGCGCCTGAACGAGCTTGGCCCCTGCCCCATCCACCGCAGGTCATTTGCCCCAGTGGCCCAAGCAAAAATGCAGTTCTCCGGTCGGGACTAGAAGTGGCCACGCCGAGAGGACGCCTGGGCCAATGAGGAGAACAACACGCCCAACGATTTATTGAAAACAAAGGCTACACAGTAACAACCACCAACTACCGCAGCCGATGGGGCGAAGTTGATATCGTGGCCCAAGACGGCTCGGAATTGGTGTTTGTGGAAGTTAAAACGCGCCGTGGTACAGCGTTGGGCACTCCGGAGGAATCAGTAACAGCGACCAAGGCCAAGCGATTAATCGCAACCGCGCAAGATTACCTGCAGAAAAATGACCTGGAGCAAGCGCCGTGGCGAATCGACGTAGTGAGTATTCATCTCGACAGTTCGGGAAAGCTGCTGGACGTGAACCACATCCAGAGCGCAGTGGGGGAGTAGGAGTAGCCTCAGGCGTGCCAGAAGCGTTAGCGGCCTAAAATGGCACCCCGCCAATACGAATCGCAACCATCCCTATCAGCAACAAAGCAGAAAAGAAAAACCCGGCTATCATGCAACCCCAACGTTGGTTCATAGACCTGACCCACTCTCCCGCCAAAGGTATTTCCTCGAACACAGTTGGTTCAAAGCACAGACTCCCTGTGCCCGCCGAAGGTATTCGCCCCAACGCAGTTGGATCAAAGCGCAGACTCCTCGTGCCCGCCGGAGGTATTTGCCCCAACGCCGTTGGTGAGGGCGGCTAGATGGCCAGCACCGAAGCCATTGTCGATATTGACGACTGATACGCCGGGGGCGCAGCTATTTAACATGCTGAGCAGTGGGGCCAGACCGTCAAAGCTTGCGCCGTAACCGGTGCTGGTGGGCACTGCGATGACCGGGACCGAGACCATTCCCGCGACCACGCCGACCAATGCAGCGTCCATGCCAGCCACAACTATAAGCACGCGGGCTTTCTTCAATAAGGGCATCTGGTCCAGCAGCCGGTGCAGACCAGCTACGCCCACGTCACTAACCAGCGTGACATCGTTGCCCATTAGAGACGCTGTTAGCACTGCCTCTTCGGCCACTGGTAGGTCAGCGGTACCGGCAGTGACGACGGTGATGCCAGTCTGTAGCGGCTTGGGTTGAGGTGTCGGCACGACGATAGCCTGAGGCAGTTTGTGGAATTCGGCCTCCGGAGTCTCTTGCAATACCGCTTGGAAGGCTTCCTGGTCGGTTTTAGTGACCAATACCGGGTGTCCACGACCTTTGAACCCTTTTACGATCTCGGCGACCTGTTCCGGCGTCTTACCCTTGCCAAAGACAACCTCGGGCCAACCGGTGCGCAGAGCACGATGGTGATCCAGCTTGGCAAAGCCCAAGTCCTGGTACGGCAGGTCGCGTAACTGCTCCACGGCTGTATCCACAGTCATGCCGTTTTCTTGGAACGTGAGCAGAAGTTTCCTGAGGCGACTCTCTTCGATGGTTTTGCTCCCCTAAACGTACTTAATCTTGGTTCGATATAACGGCTACTTGAGTAATTGTCGCCGCGCCTCGTCCGAGACTTTTTGATAGACCTCTTGGAAGGGCGCTCCCGTCTCAATTGCTATGCGGCGCACGTCATCCGGCTCCGGTGCCGCGCTGACGGCTTGGCCTTCCAGTAACTTTAGCTTTACGGCCACGGTGCCAAGATCGGTTTCAATGGTGACCATTTGTCGGTCGGCAACGTGCCGGTCCACCAGGCGAGTGCGAATCCCCAGCGTTGTTGTCTCGCGCAATATAACTTGTGTGGCCTCGCGTTCCTTGTTCTTAGGTACTAGAATCGAGAGCAGCGTGCCGGGGCGGTTCTTTTTCATTTGGATGGGCGTGTTCCAAACGTCCAAAGCGCCCACGGCAAATAGTCTTTCTTGGGTATAACCCAAGACCAGGCCGGAGACATCGTCCAGGTTGGTCTCCAAGAGCACCACTTGGTCTTGGGGCGTGGTTGAAATGCCATCTGCCTGCTCCATATCGCCCAGCCAGATACGCAGGGCGTTGGGGAACCCGACGGGGTCTTTTGTGCCCAGTCCCAGCCCAACACGGTCGACGCTGAAGGCGGGGCGGCCAAAGGCGGCCAATGTGGTGATCAGAGCAGCTCCAGTCGGCGTGGTGAGTTCACCCGCTTCTTCGTACATCGGTTTGTCACCCACCACCGGCGCACCAGCAGCCGAGATCAACTCCAGGGTGGCCGGAGCCGGGTTGGAGTAGCCGCCAGCCCAACGTGGCGGCATGGCGTTGCCAATCACCAGCGGTCCGGCGTGGATACCGGTGACTCCCAGATATTCAAACCCGATGCACGAACCAACCACGTCCACAATGGTGTCCACGCTGCCCAGTTCTTCCAACTCCAGGAAATCTTCGGTTTCGCCGTGGACCCGGCACTCGGCCGCCCACAACGCCTTCAGAATTTGGCCAGACTGGTCTTTCACGGAATCAGACAGGTCACTGTAATCGACCGATCTCAGAAATTGTTTGGGAGAGTACTTGGCCTTGTTGAGCAATTCCACGTTCAAATAGGTGCCACGCATCTCGCAGCGGGTTTCTTGGCGGGCCTCAAGTTGGTAGCCGTCCAGGTTTAGCTTGGCTAGCTCTGCTTCCAGGAAATCAACGGGTAGGCCTAAGTCGGTGAGCGCGCCCAGCATCATGTCGCCGCTGGCACCACCAATGGGCTGGATATAGGCAATTTTTTCGTTGGGCATCAACTCTTCAGCACAACGTCGATCTTCTTGAAGGGAGTCTCGGTCAGTTTGAGCTGATCGTTCAGGCTCCCAGAGCGAAGTCCTGACATATCCAAAGACACCCACAGATAACCGATTTTCTTGATGGCGGAGACTATCTCCTGGCGGTGTCCAAAGGCGAACTCCATCTCGTCTTCGCCAACTTCAATCCGGCACAGGCCGTCGTGGTGCCTCGCCCTGACTTCTTTCAGGCCCAAACCGCGCAAATAATCCTCTGACTGTTCGATCTTTGAGAGGTTCTCAATGGTCACGGGCGTGCCGTAGGGGATCCTGGACGACAGACAGGGTTGGGCCGGTTTGTCCCAAATGGGAATGTCCAACGACTTGGCAATTTCACGCACGTCGGCTTTGGCGAGCCCAGCTTCAACCAAAGGGCTGCGAACCTTATGTTCAGACGCTGCCTGCAGGCCGGGGCGGTAGTCGCCAAGGTCGTCGGTGTTGGCGCCGTTGGCCACCCACTGATAGGCATCTTTGTCGGCTAGGTCCGTGAGTTGAGAGTAAAGCTCAGTCTTGCAGAAGTAACAACGCTGCGGAGAATTGGCCACGTAGCCTTCCTGGGCCATCTCGTTGGTGTGAATCACACGGTGGGCGAACCCGAAGTTTTCTGCCAGGCGGACAGTCTCTTCAAGCTCCCGTTTGGCCAAGGCCGGCGAGACTGCAGTCACGGCCAAGGCCTTGGATCCAAGAACCTTGTGGGCGGCAACTGCGACTAGGGCGCTATCGACGCCACCTGAGAACGCAACGATTACCGAGTCCATCCCGGAGAATATCTTTTCCAAATCCGGCCATTTCGGATTGGTTAATGACGCCATCTCTTCCTCTGGTAAGTGTCCTAGTTCGTGCGTGTTGATGGTTGTGATCAGTGGACGCCGCACGTCAAATACATGTATCCAGTCTAAGGATGATATAGGTGTCCGGCCCAACGCGTCCACCAAACTCGTATTTGACAGACGTTAACTCAGAAATTCGGCGACAGCAGCAGAAAAGACCTCAGACCGTTCAATCATGAGCAGATGCCCGGCGTTGGGAATGATTGAAACCTCTGCTTGGGGAATCAGTCTAGTGAAATCTTCGGCATAGACTGGGGGAATAATGCGGTCGTTCTCGCCCCACAGCACCAAAGTTGGCGCTTTAATCCGGTAGGCGCGCCGTTTCAGTCCTCGGTCGGGGATGGGCCAGAGGAATTTCCCGGCGGCAGTCAGATCTACCATCCGATCGGCGGCGAGCTCCGCTTTTAGACGTGCGTTGGCTTCAAAGTCGGCCGTGGATAGGCTCATGGAGCTGGACGCCGAAGACCAGAGTTGGGTCTGCAGATCGGAGGCAGTCAAGGCCAATAGGTCGGCCACCGGCGCTTCGTCTCGCCATGTTCCCGCCGGTGCCGCCAAGACTAGCCGGTCAACATAACTGGGGGATAGCGCCGCCATCTCAGCGGCAATCATTCCGCCCAGGAAATGGCCGACCACGTGGGTTTTGGCCACGCCCAACGCGTCGAGCAGTTCAAACTGGTACAGGGTCAGGTCTTGAACGTCGTCTAGATGCTCCAGACCAGTGGATTTGGCATAGCCGGGCAGAAAGGGTGCGTAGACCGTGAACTGCTGGGCGAGGGCCGTTAAAAAAGGCGCCCAACCCTTTTGCCCCACAGCGCCGTGTAGGTAGAGCAATGGTGGGCCGCTGCCGTCTTTAAGCACCGTGGCTTCAAAATCTCCACCCCGCAGGGATAGTTCTATGGTGTCCGGCATGTTTACTCCGTTATCCGACTTTGTATCTTGTGTCCAGTTTCATACCCCGCCGTTCGTCCTGAGCTTGTCGAAGGGCCTTTGCGCAGGCAGGATGGTTCGACAGGCTCACCACGAACTGATGGAAAACCCATTAGTGCCTTTTCTTGTCGATCAGGACCTTAAATCCCGACGTACCAGTCGGCAATCGCCTGGCCAATCTCGGTTGGCGAGTCTTCTTGGATGAAATGAACGCCTTTGACGGTCACTTCTGTTTGGTTGGGCCAGGTGCGGCAGAACTCCCGCTGTGGCCCGGTTAGTATTGCTCCAGGTTCGGCGTTGATGAACAGTTTTGGCACCTGGCTGCTGGCTAGCCACTCGGCGTATTTAGCCACTAGCTGCACCATGTCTGCCGGTTCGCCGTCAATGGGAATCTCTCTGGGCCAAGTCAATGTCGGCCGCCGGGATTCTCCAGGCGCCAAATAAGGACGGCGGTAGACTTCCATCTCTGATTCTGTAAGGCCTCTTAGCACACTACCAGGGAGGACTCGTTCTACGAAAACATTCTTTTCCAGCACCATGTCCTCGCCGGCAGGAGAGCGGAAGCCTTGGAAAACCTGACGGGCCGCATCCGGCCACTCTTCCCAGGTGACGGGTCGAACAATGGCCTCCATGTAGACAATGCCATTAACGCGCTCTGGGTGACGCTTGGCCCAATGGAAGCCCAGGGCCGAACCCCAGTCGTGCACCACCAAAGTAACGTCACTGGTCAGGCCCAAATTATCGAACCACTGGTCCAAGACGGCGCTGTGGTCGGCAAAGCGATAAGAGCCGGTTGGTGAACCGGTAGACTTTCCCATGCCCATCAGGTCGGGTGCCAGGCACCGGCCAAGGCCACTCACCTGGGGAATGATGTTACGCCACAGGTAGGACGAGGTCGGATTACCGTGCAAAAATACGATGGGGTTGCCCTCACCGGTGTCCATATAGGACATGTCGATGCCTCCGGTGGTAATCCGGCGTCGCGGATGTGGGTCTTGGGCCGAAATAGCTTCTTGTGTCAAAGCGGTTTGAGCCTCTTACTGACTGACGGTCGGAACTGAGTTATCTACGCCTTCCGGCCACCAACGAGTGTCGTACTCAGACCAGATATCCTTCATGTAAGGCATAACCTCATTGGCGAAGAGGGTCGTATTCTTCAGGGCCAGTTCCTTGGGCATGTCGCCAAACTGAAGCAATAGCATTAGGTTGCCCACGCGTAGTTCCTTTACGGCGTGGGTCAATTCCTGCCGGACGGTCTCCGGGCTGCCCACAATAACGTTGCCGGCCTCCAGATAGTCTTCCCAGGTGAAGTCTTTGAGCTGCTTAGTGCGGGAGTCCATCGTTGATGAGCCTGCCAGGGATGAGTTGGTCTTCACCGATCGGTAGCCGGGCGGGTTGCCGAACCCAGCGGGGATATGCAGGCTCTTCTTGAAGAAATACTCGATGGCATCCTTGTATTCCTTGGCTTGCTCGTCGGTCTCGGAAACCGCAACAATCTGCAGGAACCCGGCGTGGTAAGGATTAAATTCTTTGCCCTTGCGTTCCATCTCGTCCCAGAACCCGTCCATGATGGTTTTGCCCACCTTGTAGCCGGAATAACTCAGGTAGCAATAGACGTAGTCGTTGTCGATGGTCCAGTCCCACGTCTCGAGGCTGCCGCTGCCAGGCACCCAGATGGGCGGATGAGGCTGCTGGTAGGGCCTGGGCCAGATGTTCACGTAGCGGAGTTGGGTGTACTTGCCATTGAAGGAAAACGGCTCCCGTTCCTTCCAGGCCTTTATGACCAGATCATGCGCCTCGGTGTATTTCTCTCGCAGGGTGACCGGTATTTGGCCGTAACCAAAGATGGTGTCCATGGCCGTGCCCAGCGGGAAGCCTGCAATCAGCCTGCCTCCGCTCATCACGTCCATCATGGCCATTTCCTCGGCCACACGGATGGGCGGGTTGTAGAGGGCCAGGCTGTTTCCGAGCACAACCACCGCTGCTTTAGAAGTGGCCCTGATCATGGCTGAGGCCATCAAATTGGGCGAGGGCATCATGCCGTACGCGTTGTTGTGGTGCTCATTCACGCAGATGGCGTCAAAGCCCATCTTCTCGGCGTATTCCAGTTCGTCGAGAAAATCGTTGTACATGTGATGGGCTTTTTTAGGGTCAAAAAGGGAGTTGGGTGCGTCCACCCACACGCTGTGATAATCTTTCTCGAAGCTATCGGGCAGGTCCTGATAGGGCATCAGGTGAAAGAAGCATAATTTCATGGCTGAATTTCCTCGTTAGAGCGTGGTTAACGCGGGGTTTTACGCCCCCTGCCGCAGTTGCCTGGAATTGTACAAGAACGCCGAAGCCGATGCCACCGGCCCCGGAGAAAGAATAGCAAAACGAATAGAAACAGGAACACTGGAGCGCTGAGAATGACCGAGATTGAACACCGCGTGGCCGTGGCGAAGCGGTTGGCCGCCAATATACGGCAGTACCTGGGAGAACTAACCCCGGAGCAGTGGGAATCGCCCAGCGCCTGCTCCGAGTGGCAGGTCCAAGACGTAGTGAGCCATCTTATCGGCGGCGCGGAACGACAGGCAGAGAGCATGGATCGGGGACTTGGCGGCGATTCCAACCCACCAGCCGGTTTTGTGCCGCCCCAACCGGCAGAGCTTTCTGCCACCAACGCCCAGCGCGACATTGACCGCCGCAACCAGTTGTCTGGTCATTTCCTGGAGTCGTTCGACGACAGTTACGAGAAACTCCACTTGCAGTTTGACGAGTTTGCTAAGACTTCTTGGGACACGCTGTGTTGGCATGTTCGCCGGGGTGCGATGACCGCGGCGGCATACGTGGAGCTACGCATACAAGAATTGGCGATTCATGACTTTGATATACGCTCGGCATTCCAACCAAACGCCGGTCTGGACCCAGACTGTGTCCCAGTGCTTTTGGATATGACACCCAGGTGGCTGGGTATGTGCTTTCGTCCCTTGGACAGGCTGTCCGAGCCGTTGGTCTACAACTTCAACGTGGAATCCCAGAATTACTGGCTAACCGTGTCTGGTGACGAGTTCCAAATGGATTCAGTAGCTGCGCCGAAGGCTGACCTTTCACTTTCAGCCACTGGGGAGCAATTTCTTCTGTTCACTTATGGACGTTTGACCGCTTCAGATGGCATGCATCTGGGTCGGTTGGCGGTTACCGGGGAGATGTCCCATCTGGACCAGTTTGAAGTCTGGTTCAAAGGACTTTAAACCAGGCTGGCTACGGGCTTATTAGAGTGGGTTTATGCCCGGATGTAAATCTCTTTCCGCGCCTGTGGTAAGCTCGTACCAGACATAAAAACCTGACTGAATAGCTGACCGTAATTTGACTGGTTATTCGGCGAATAAAGAGAGAAATAAATTGACCACTGGTGCAAAAGACGTGGTAATAGTTGGCGGCGGGATTGTTGCCTGCCTCACTGGGTATCTGCTCGGCCGACAGGGCTATAAAGTAACGATATTAGAGGCAGATTCCCTGGGCAGTCATGCCTCCGGTTTCGCCTTTGGCGGGTTGGACCCGTTGACTGGCATTGGACTTCCCTATCCGCTCTTGGAGTTCAGCCTGTGGTGCTACGGCCGACACCGTGGCCTGGCCAGAGAACTACATGAGGCCACCGGCATCGACGTGGGCTTTGAACTGCGTGACCGGCTACACCTGGCTTTCACCGAAGAAGAGGCAGCAGAGTCCAAGAAGAACATCGAATGGATGAAAGACGTAGGCGGGTTCAACGTTGAGTGGGTAGACACCGCCCGAGCGTTGGAACTGGAGCCTCAGGTTAGCCCAGAGTGTATCGGAGCCTTGTTTGAGCAGAGTCCCGGGGCATTGGAGCCGTATCGTTTCATTCTGGCCGCCATGCGTGCGGCTGAGCATCACGGTGTGGAGATGGTGCAGCGTCGGGCCGTTGGCCTGATTACTGATGGCGATAAATGCACCGGCGTGCAACTGGAGAACGAGACCATCAATGCCGGGATCGTGGTGCTAGCCATGGGGCCATGGACTGGACTGGCGTCTGAATGGTGCGGCGTGAACATACCCGTGACACCGCTTCGAGGCCAAATTTTACGCCTGCGTTCGGAAAACAAATCCCTCAAAATGGCGATCAACTACTCACACAGCTACGTGGCAACCAAGACGGACGGTCTAATCTGGGCAGGCACCACCGAGGAAGAAGCTGGATTCGAAGAGAGCACTACCTCAGAAGCCAGAGACAGTATCATGGCCGATTTCATGAAGATGATTCCGGGCATGGACGACGCTGAGTTGGTACAGCAGACAGCTTGCCTGCGGCCTCTATCTGCGGATGGGATGCCAATCGTCGACAGAGTCACCGGCTGGGACAACCTATTTGTCGCCACCGGAGCAGGCCGGAAGGGAATTCTCTGGAGCACCGGCATGGCCCAGGCCATGTTTGAACTGATCGACACCGGCAAGGCCGAGGTGGACGGCTCCGAGCATCTGACATTGGGCCGGTTTAGTACCTAGACGCTATCCGGCGCATTTTCGGGCCACCAACAGGCCATCTTCGCGACTTATTTTCATGGCGAATGAATACGTGTCTGCTAGTAGAGCCAGGGCCACATCTTCTGGATGATATTGGGGTTGTTCCGGGTCAAAGAACTTCTGAGTTGCGCCACCGGTCAGAATCAGACTCTTTACGGCATCAAAGTCTGGCTTCCGGTCTTCCATGATGTTTCTCAGGTAGATACCGCATTGCTCGTCTTCGTCCGCGCGGTTAACACCCTGATCGCCCATGGCAATGATCGAGACCAATCCAGGATTGGTGGCTTTGATGGCGTTCACAGTCGCTTGGGCGACCACGAACGACCCTAGAAAGATCTCTGCGGCGCTGGTTGCGGCTTCCACACCCACTGTGCCGGCCCTCGTGGACTGAATCAACGTTTTGCCAGTCAAATCCACCTGGGAAATCTCGTAGGGCGAATTACCAAAGTCAAAGCTGTCTGGCTTTTTTCCGGATACCTCGCCCATCAGGTAATCGCCAACACCCTTTTTGTGCAGGGCCAAGGCGTCTTCAGGCTCGGCAAATAAGACAATCTCTTTTGCGCCGTGGTCAAAGGCGATAGCCGCTGTGGTGAAGGCTCGGAACACGTCAATGATTATCGCCGTTCCCTGGGCCTCTTCGGCACCTCTTTTCAGGCTGCCGAGTTTTATTTCCATCTGGTTGTCTGCTCCGAGTTGGTGTTGGTTGAATTAGGGCAGGACTGAGCCTGGCTGAGAACCGGCGACCCCATCTCCGACTTTGTCGGACCTAACCCTCCCCCTTACGAGGGGGAGGGTATATTGCGCTTTCTAGTCGTGGTGAGCCGGAACTCCCGTAGAGCCTTACTTCTTGGTCAGCTTCTGGAGGGAGCGGACCTCACGGGGTGGGCTTAGCCTGCTGCCGGTGTGGGTCCATGAAACCTCACCAACAAAAATGTCACCCTTGGAGTTGATGCAGACGCCGTGGGGGGCGATGAAGCTGCCGGGTTTCTCGCTCTCAGGAACGTCGCCCAGCTTGGCCAGGTAATTGCCTTTGGTGTCCATGATGCCTATTCGGGGGCCGAGGCCAGAGGCTTGGTCGTTGGGGCCAATGGCTACGCCAAGTTCGCCAACGTAGACCTTCTGGTCGCCACTGGTGTCGATGAACAGACCGCAGGGGCGGGCCATGTCCTTCCACTGGGTTTCAAATTTTCCATTCTTGTCAAAGACCTGGATGCGCTGGTTCTCACGGTCAGCCACATAAACCCAGCCGTCCTTGTCGGTGCAGACGTTGTGGGCAATGTTGAACTGGCCCTCGCCGGTGCCTGACTCGCCCCAGGAGAAGAGCAATTTGCCGTCTGGCGAATACTTGTGGACTCGGGCATTGCCGTAGCCGTCAGACACGTAAAACTCGGCAGTCTCAGGGTCTAGGGCCACGTGGGTGCAGCGATTAAAGGGGTCTCCGCCCATGAAAATTGACGGTTTTCCGGGTATGCCCAAGGTGAAGATAACGCTGCCGTCCATGTTGCACTTGCGAACGGTGTGGTCGCCGTCATCGGTCAGATAGATGCTGTCATCTGGCCCCATAGTGATGCCGTGGGCCCTGGGATAGACGCCCTCGCCCCAGGAACGGAGGAATTTCCCATCCTTGTCGAAGACAATTACTGGGTGCTCGCCACGGTTGAAAACGTAAACGTTGTCTTGGCCGTCCACGCCGACAGAGGCGCACTCTTTGAACGCATAGCCGTCGGGGAGCTGACCCCAACCTTCTTCTACTTCATAACTGTAGGAACCCGAGCCTAAAACTACCATTGTTACAACCTCAATCTTGCCGTTTGACTGTTTATTACGGCCCCTGATGGGGCACTCGGAGATTGTAGCACTGCCCGGATGGAAATCAACGGTGTTTTAGCCGGCGTCGAGTGTTAAATAAAGAGGAATCGGAGATACTAATACTTAAACCTATAATCTAAAAATATCAACCAAATAAAAAATGGCAAACAAGATAATAGAGTTTTGGGAACTTCACATTGCCACAACCTATTGGCCGTTGCTATTATTGATTTTGATACCCCCGCACTAATATCAGTCTGCGGGAACCACAGGCCAAAACTCCAAGCGGGTTTTGGAACAAACCGCGAAGTAGGGTTAGATGACAGAACAAGTCAGGCGAGATTTCGTAAAGTACTCATTTTTTAAAGTAGACCCCGCATGGCGCCGCCTTCCAGTGAAGGAACGGCAGGATAGCAAGGCCCAGTTTGCCGAGGTTCTGAACGAGTTTTCAGACCGAGTGTCCATGTCTAGCTACAGTCTTGTGGGCACCCGCGGCGACGTTGATTTCATGCTCTGGAAGGTGAGCGAAGAGGTTGAGGCAATCAACGAACTGATGGCACGGGTGAATCACACCGATTTGGCCCCGTACTTAACCATGCCCCATTCATACTTGGCGATGACCCGCCGATCACCGTACATCGACGACCATGTTCACGAGGGCCAAGAGGGGACCGGTGCCGCGACGATGCGGATCATTGGCCGCAAGTATCTCTTCATATACCCGTTCGTGAAGACTCATGAATGGTACCAATTGCCCAAGGAAGAACGGCAGGCTTTGATGAACGAGCACTTCGTCATTGGACACAAGTATCCGGACGTGAAAATCAGCACTGCTTATTCGTTCGGCGTGGACGACCATGAGTTTGTGCTTGGATTTGAGACCGACGACCCATCTCATTTCCTGGACTTGGTGATGGATCTTAGGGAGTCGAAGGCCCGTCCTTACACCCTGATCGATACGCCCATATTCTCTTGTCTCAGCAAGCCCATTGAGGCCTGCTTGGACGATCTAGGATAAATAACAGCCAGGTAACCAGATAAGTAACTAGGCAACAAAAAAGGGCGTCCCGATTTACCGGGACGCCCTTTTTTATTTGCTACTAGTGTGGGTTTTGGCTGATTAACCGGCCTGGTTCTTCATGTGATTCATGGCAGAACCGGCTTTGAACCAGTCAATCTGACCTAAGTTCATGGTGTGGCGCAGATTGATACGCTCCACTTCGCCGTCCTCGTGAGTGACCACGCAGACCAACGGCAGTCCCGGAGCCAAACTGGTCAAGCCAACTATGCTCAACCGGTCGTCGGCACGTATGCGTTCGTAGTCGCCTGGGTCTTCAAAGGTCAGAGGCAATACGCCCTGCTTTTTGAGGTTGGCCTCGTGGATCCTGGCAAAGCTGCGGGTGATTACAGCCGCTGCGCCCAACATTCTGGGAGACATGGCGGCGTGTTCACGGCTGCTGCCCTCTCCGTAGTTGTTGTCGCCAATGGCAATCCACTGCATTCCCTGGGCCTTGTACTCGCGGGCAATCTCAGGGATGGGCTGAATCTGCTCACCGGAGAGTTGATTCTTCCCGGTGCCGGGCTCGTCGGTGAACGAGTTGACCGCACCTAGGAACATATTGTCGCTCAAGTTATCCAGATGTCCTCGGAACCGCAGCCACGCTCCAGCGGGGGAAATGTGGTCGGTGGTGCACTTACCGGCAGCCTTGACCAGCACAGGCATGTCCACGAAATCATTGCCGTCCCAAGCAGGCCACGGCTCTAGAATCTGGAGGCGTGCGCTGCCTGAGTCAACGTTCACATTAATGCCACTGCCGTCTTCAGGCGGAGCGATGTAACTATCAACACCGGGGTCGAAGCCGTTTGGCGGAACTTCAGGTGCCGGTTTGGGCGCCTCAAGCATGAATTCTACGCCGTCCGCACCAGTTAATGTGTCGATCATTGGGTTGAAGCTTAGACTGCCGCCCAGGCTCATGGCCACCGCCATCTCAGGGCTGGAGATGAAGTTCATGGTGCCCGAGTTGGCGTCGTTGCGCTTCGGGAAGTTACGGTTGTAAGACGTGACGATGGAGTTGGGCTCGCCTTCAGGCATCTCGTCGCGTCGCCACTGGCCGATGCAAGGTCCGCAAGCGTTGGCCAAGACTGTGCCGCCGATGCCTTCTAGGGCGGCCTGCTGGCCGTCACGGGAGATGGTCGCACGGACTTGCTCTGAGCCAGGTGTAATCAGGAAGTTGGAAAGTGAATTGAGACCGTGCGCCTTTGCTTGGTCGGCAATGTCTGCGCAGCGGCTCATGTCTTCATAGGACGAGTTGGTGCAACTACCGACCAATGCAGCGGAAACCTTGTCCGGGAATCCCTCTTCAATGACCTCTTTGGCCATGGCAGAGATGGGGCGTGCACGGTCGGGGGAGTGAGGCCCGGTGATCTGCGGCTCCAGCGTGGAGAGATCAATCTCCACGATGCGGTCGTAATACTGGCTTGGGTCTGCTTCAACTTCAGGGTCGGCGGTGAGCAGGTGCTTGTACTTCTCGGCTAGTTCAGCCAGTTCCGGGCGGCGAGTGGACTTCAGGTAGGTGGCCATCCGCTCGTCGAAGGGGAACACATCGCCAGTGGCGCCAAGTTCAGCACCCATGTTGGTGATGGTGGCCTTGCCGGTGCAGCTGATGGAGTTAACACCGGGGCCGAAGTACTCGATGATGGCGTTGGTGCCGCCGGCAACGGTCAGGACACCAGCCAGGTGGATGATTACATCTTTGGGGGCGGTCCAACCGCTGAGTTCACCGGTAAGTTTTACACCGATTAGGGTTGGGTATTTAACTTCCCAAGGCAGGCCGGCCATTACGTCGGCTGCGTCGGCTCCACCCACACCAATGGCCAAACAACCAAGTCCGCCAGCGTTTGGAGTGTGGGAGTCGGTGCCAATGACCAAACATCCCGGGAAGGCATAGTTCTCTAGATTAACCTGGTGAATGATTCCTGAACCAGGTTTCCAGAAGCCCATGCCGTACTTGCGGCAGGAAGACTCCAGAAATTGGTAAACCTCGCTACTTTCATTGAGAGCGTCTTGAAGGTCTGACGATGCGCCAACCCGAGCCTGGACCAAGTGATCACAGTGTACGGTGGTTGGCACGGCGACTTCAGTGCGGCCCGACTGCATGAACTGCAGAATGGCCATCTGACCAGTCACATCCTGGTGGGCGACCCGGTCCGGGTTGAGCATGATGTAGCTTTCGCCGGGGTCTAGTTCTGCGCCCGTGGCATCATCCAAGTGGCCCAAGAGCAGTTTTTCAGCCAGGGTTAGCGGTCGGTTGAATCTGGCCCGCACAACCTCAAGGTTGCGCTCCATTTTCTTGTAGGCTTCTTCTACGAACTGGGGAGTTGAGTCTACGTTCATGTGGGGGCTCCTATTTCTATCAGCCGGGGCCGTCTTGGCAAAACGGGGCTTTGGGGCCTCGGACTTAAGTTTGGCCGGATTGGATTTACTCTCAGGATTTTCCCGATAACCTCAGTCAGTTCGCATAATACGCCACCGGCAAACAGACCCATCAACCACAGATTACGCTGGGATTAACGGTTTCCGGTTGACGATATAAAACCTTTAAAGGGTATCCCTTTAAAGGTTTTATCATGACCAAACTGAGATACCACACCAACCAGTCTCAGAAGACGCGTGATGGAGCACGAAAACGCGACCTGGAGTTGTTTACTTGCGCTTTAGTTCAGAGGGGTCAACGTTCTTGAAGTACTCGTAGTTCTTCTCGATGTACTCGGCCCACTGGGCGGGAACTGCGTCCTCAGCAAAAATGGCCGTTACGGGGCAGACTGGCTCACAGGCGGCGCAGTCGATGCACTCGTCCGGGCTGATGTAATACATGTCGTCCTGGTCACGGGTGTAGATACAGTCGACCGGGCAAACATCGACACAAGCCGAATCTTTTAGTCCAACGCAAGGTTCGACGATGATGTAAGTCATAGTGAAGGGCTCCTTCCGATTCAATATTGATAACAGCACGCATCGGCAATGTGTGCCTGCTTGCGGCCAGCGAAAAACGCAACGGAATTATAGCATAGCTCCGCGTCTTTGCAAGGCAACGGCAGTAAAAAACCACTGCCGGTTAGACAGTGGTTTTAGCTTCAGAATTGCCTACGTTTTGAGAACCGGTTGAATACCGGCGTTGGTGGGAGACCTCAGTGTC
>Ga0209089_10001153_pt1 | contig 24089 bp, 15 predicted proteins | sample ArcticOcean_MG_C_FD_187431 | JGI IMG/M metagenome (GOLD analysis project Ga0209089, IMG submission 187431) | Marine microbial communities from western Arctic Ocean - ArcticOcean_MG_CB2_150 (SPAdes) (version 2) | ecosystem: Environmental > Aquatic > Marine > Oceanic | place: Arctic Ocean: Canada... | reverse complement strand
TGGTCGGTGGGGGGACGCTGCTGGTACTGCCGCTTCTGGTGTCGCTGGGGATCGACCCGCTGGTGGCCAATGGCACCAACAGGATCTGCGTGGCCTTCCAGGCGCTGGTCGCCGGATGGACGATGAATCGGGGGCTGGAACGCTCAAGAGGCTCGAAAGCGCAAGAAATGCCCACCATCGGTTGGCGCCCTCTGATGCTGGTGGGAGGGGCTGCGATCCTCGGGGCGCTGGCAGCCATCGAGATCGAGCACCTCGACAAGGCTCTGTTTCGCCAGGTGATGGGCTGGTTGTTGCTGGTGGCGGTCGGGGCATTCCTGTGGCCGCGTCCAGATCCGCCACTGGCCGATCCACTGACCGATCCACTGGCCGATCCACTGGCCGCCACTCCCGGAATCAAATTCTACATCGGTGGTCTGATCTGTGGGTTTTACGGTGGGTTCATCGGAGCCGGGGTCGGAGCGTTGATCGTGTTGCTGTTGACCACTTCGATGCGACTCCCGGTGGTCGAAGCGGTGCGCTGGAAGGTGTGGTGGGTGGTGGCGATGTCCACGGCATCGGGCTTCTTGTACCTCAGTCAGGATGTGTTTGACCTCGCCGTGGCGATCCCGCTGATCCCTTCCTACGGACTCGGGGCGTATCTAGGAGGGAAATTTGCCCTGAAGGGAGGAGAGCGACTGTTGCGACCGATCGTGGCCTTCCTCAGCGCTCTTCTGGCTCTCACTTTCATTCTGCAGGGCGTTTCTAGTGATTAGCCGCTGTATTGTCCCCGTGTCTGTGAAGCCGTGAGAGGTGATTCTCGTCGAATTGAGCAGCAGCGGACTCTCCGACGAATCGGTCCTGTTTCAGTCCTATTGGATCCGTACGACGATATTTGATCCAGATCTATGGTGTTGAACGAATGCATTGAAGGGTAGAATCGAGGTTCCCCGATTGTTCGTATTCAACAGGTCGAGTGGGGGCCAGAGCGAGCGTTCTCGCCAACGACGAGAGGCTCAGCGGATAGCGAAGGTCAGTATCCAGAAGGTCAGTATCCAGAGGGTCATGACGCTCTGAGTACCGATTCTTAGTGAGTAGTTTGATGGCTCCATTGTCGCCGGTCTCATGGAATTCGAAAGCAGAGGAGGATTTACCGTGAAAATGATTGTTCCCCTGTTTCTGCTGCTGACAATTCTGGGCGTGGGGCAACTCCATGCTGCAGACTTCAAGCGTGGAGATGTGAATGAGGACGGAGCATTTGATCTCGCCGATGGCATCACGATGCTGCAGTACATGTTTTCAGAAGGAGTCGCCTACTGTGAAGATGCCTATGACTACGACGATGACGGTGCGGTCAATCTTGCGGACGCCATCGGTGGATTCAGTTACCTGTTCTTGAGTGGCCCCGCTCCGGCAGAACCGTTCGCCGTCTGTGGACCGGATCCAGTCGCCGATAATCTCGAATGCGAGTCCTACGCAGGTTGCTCACTCGGAGGTGCTCTTCAGGGCCTCGATCAGGCGACCTTCGATTCATTTCTTCGTGGCCGAGATCTGATGCACAAGGAGTTCTCTCCCGAAGAGGGACTCGGGCCTTACTACAACGCAATCAGTTGCGTGGCCTGTCACAGCACCCCGGAAGTCGGTGGTTCTTCTCCGCTCTATCGGAACTTTTTCTTCGCAGCAGTCGGGGCACCTGGAAATCAGGGGCCCATCTGGGATCCTGCGGATGTTCCCAGCATCGTGATGCCCTCCTACACCGTCCCCGGTGCCGGCAGTGCCGGCAGTGGCGGCAGACCCTCGATTCCTGAGCCCTCCCAGGTGGGCGGACTTCAGGTCACGGTGGCCCAGAGAAATGCTCCTCCGCAGTTCGGTGTGGGTCTCTTTGAATTGATCTCAAATGGTGAAATCGTCTCCAATGCGGATCCCGATGATTCCAACGGAGATGGCATCAGTGGTCGCTACAACACCGATTCCATGGGAAACATTGGCAGATTCGGATTCAAATCACAGGCCAACTTCCTCGAGGCGTTCCTGCGTGGTGCCCTGAACAATCAGATGGGAATCACCACCAATCCATTCCAGGGGAGCGGTGGTATCGTCAGTGCCGCCATGATGCAGGTCGGTGCAGGACCCGATGATCCGACCCTCGACGGCGATGCCGTCGCGGACCCCGAGATGCCATCCTCGGATCTGGGAGACATCGTTATCTTTAGCAAGTTTCTTGCTCCCGCGCCCCGCCTGCCGATGGGGAGCGAGGAGGTGCTGGGAGAGACCCTATTCTTCCAGATGAATTGTGTAGCCTGCCACATTCCAGATCTGCAATCCTCGGTGGGGCCGGTCAACGCATACACGGACCTGTTGCTTCACGACATGGGGCCAGAACTGGCCGATGGGATTTCGATGGGAGTGCCTCAGTTCAGCGTGATCACCCCACTCATCACCACGGATGAGTTTCGAACTCAACCATTGTGGGGAGTGCGACTCCATGGGCCCTGGCTACATGATGGTAGGGCCGACACCATGCGAGATGCCATCCTGATGCATGGAGGAGAAGGCCAGCAGTCGAGAGACGCCTTCGATGCTCTGATTCCTTCCGATCAAGAAGCTGTGATCCGTTTCCTGGAGGCGATCTGATGAAAAAAACCACATTATTGAATACCGGTTTGCTCGTCTTGTTCTCGATCTTGCTGGTGATCAGTGGCGTCAATGCCGAGATCATCGATGACGACACCCCCGTTCCACCGGTAGGTGCAATGGGCGGTCCCGATCGGGTACTCGATGCCAATGAACTGGAGCAATGGATTCGCGGCCGCAAGGTTTTCGATCGCGATTGGACACAGGCGGAAGGTCTGGGCACTCCCGACCTGAATGCCGATTCATGTCGGTCTTGCCACCAGAAGCCGATCATCGGTGCAGCGGGTGGACTCGATGTGAATGTGATGCGTTTCGGAATGGACAATGACGGTAACGGTCCGTTCCAGGATCTTCCTGGAGGACAGGTGGCGAGTAAACTGCGGCGCCCCGATACACCGGGCCGCGAAGAGTCCAACCCTCAAGCGGATGTCTTCGAGCAGCGTCAGACTCCCACCACTCTTGGGTTGGGAATGATCGACACGATTTCAGATAGCGAAATCCTCTCGAACGAGGATCCCAACGACGTGAATGGAGATGGCTGCCGAGGTGTCGCTCGAATGATCGATGTCGGCGGATTCTTGGAGGTGGGAAAGCTGGGCTGGAAGTCGCAAGTTCCGACCCTCTATGATTTTCTTCGAGACGCTCTGGGCGGCGAGACTGGAATCACGGTGCCTGACGATGGTCGTGGATTCGGATTGTTTACCGATGCCGACCCGGTCGCGGACCCCGAGATCCTTCCTGAGGATTTCGACGATATGTTGTTCTTTGCCCTTCACCTGGCTCCGCCTCCTCGGGGTGGAAACCAGGATCCACAGGTTCTTGTCGGAGAGAGTTTGTTCAACTCGATCGGATGCGCAATTTGTCATATCCCTACCTTGCAAGGTTCGGATGGACCGGTTCCGCTCTACTCCGACCTACTTCTGCACGACATCTATCCGGATGATTTTCGAGGTACCGCCGATCTGGGCACTCCCGCTGGCGTCGGCTACTACAAGACTCCGCCACTGTGGGGAGTTCGGGTCACGGCTCCGTATCTTCACGATGGAAGAGCCTCCACCCTCGAGGATGCGATCTTGCTCCACCAGGATGAGGCGATTCAGGTAACAGATGCCTATCAGGCCCTCGGGGCAGAAGAGCAGGCGGCTTTGTTGCTGTTCCTCTCTGACCTCTAGAATCACTGGATTCATCAGAAAATCGACCGCCCGCTGACCTGTGCCTTGCGCCGGGGCAGCGGGCGGTTTTCCATCTGTCACAGGGAGTCGGCTTCGGTCACGGAATCGGAAGAGTTTGGCTGGGTCCCAGCGAGAGGGGAGATTCGAACTTGGTGCCATCGGCGAAACTACGGTGGTTGTCCCTGGTGAGCGCGCTCTTGCGGTGGGGCTCTGGAGCGGTGAGGGGAAATCTCACCTCTCTACTGCTGTTACCACTGCTGCTGGGCGCCTGTCAACTTGGACAGCACTCACAGCCGGAAGAGTACGGATACGGTGGCGATGCCCTACCTTTCCGATTTTCCATCCTGCACCGCATGGTCGGTACGGATGGAATCATCTGGCGCATGGATCCCACGAATTGCCCCTTTGATCCGCGCCAGGCTGAACAGGTGATCGAGTCGGCTCTGGCAAGTTGGGATCTTCCAGGAACCTGTTCTTTTCGAAAAGCGAAAGAAGGGGATCCTGTCACCTTGACCATCGGCTGGAGAGGTGCAAATCATGGTCACTCCTGTGTTTCCTTTGGCATCTCAACGGAGTTGATCGCCCATATCGCGGCGGCTCCGGAGTCTGGTGATGCCACTGCGTGGTCGATTCATCTCAATACCCAACTGGACTGGACACTCGAGAAATCTCCAACGAAACCGACTCCAGTAGGCCGCGGATTGAGGGTGGTCAGCCGCATCGAACCGCAGCTCGGGAAACTGATCATGCATGAAGCAGGCCACATTCTCGGGCTCGGTCATGTACCTCTGAAGCGCTCGGTGATGCATCCGATTCATTCTGAAGCGGGCTCTGCTCCCTGTGATCTCGATCTCGATGGAATTTACAGTCTGTATGGCAATGATGTGGAGGCGGGACCGGACGATCTGGAGATCTGCTGCGTCGATCCACAGGGTAAGCCACACCTGGCGGCCCCGACCATTCGTGGGATGGCTCCAGCGGGGCGAGTTCGGGTGCACCTGTTCGATATCGATGGCGATGGTAGCGATGAGATGGTGTTACTGGGTGTTCGGTAGCCAACGGATGGTTCAGGACTTCTGGTACTGGATTTTGGATCGGGAGCACTACTGGAAAGGTCGACGGGACCTTTCCCAGGACTTCTGGCGGGACACCTCTCTCTGGCAGTCGGGCGAGTCAGTAACGGGGATCGAGTCCTGGCACAACAGCCGAAGCGGCAGCAGGGGGGCTACCATGCGGTGGTGTATCCGGCCCAGGGGCCGCCGGTGAGGCCACTCGCTCCCGGAGAGAAGTGGCACTCGCTGGCTGGAGGTGGCGGTGATGAAGATGGAGATGGCCAGCTCGACCAGGCGATCGTGGGTGTCCAGGAGGAGGGGTTCGCAGATCTGGATGGAGATGGATTCGACGAACTGGTGAGAAGGGGCTCCGCTGACCGGCAGCCCTAGTCGAAGAGCGCATCGATGAAACGATCGGGGTCAAAGGACTGCAAGTCTTCGATCCCTTCTCCGACACCGATGTACTTCACCGGAAGTCCCATCTCTTTCATGATCGGAAAGATCACTCCTCCACGTGCCGTGCCATCGAGTTTGGTCAATACCAGTCCAGTGACCGGCATCGCCTCGTGGAAAGCCTTGGCTTGCAGGATGGCATTCTGGCCGGTGGTGGCATCGAGCACCTGAAGAACCTCGTGTGGGGCTCCCTCCAGTTGTTTACCGATCACCCGGCCAATCTTGCCCAGTTGATCCATCAGCGGTTTCTCGGTGTGGAGGCGGCCAGCGGTATCGATCAGCAGCACATCTACCTGCTTCTCCTTGGCTGCATGGACCGCATCGAAGACCACTGCAGCGGGATCGCCACCGGCTTTCCCACGAATCATCTCGACACCGAGTCGTTCACTCCAGATACCGAGTTGATCGATGGCGGCGGCACGGAATGTATCTCCCGCTGCCAGTACCACGCTCTTGCCTTCTGACCTCCACTGGTGAGCCAGTTTGGCGATGGAGGTGGTTTTCCCGACCCCATTGACCCCAGCCACCACGATCACCGTGGTTCCCTGTTCGGCCCAGGAGATGGAATGACCATCTCCCAGTCGGTCGCGCAGTTTTCCCTTGAGAAAAGGAACCACTTCATCCGGGGAAAATTCACGGTCGGAATATGCAGCCTCAAGATCATCGCAAAGTTCCATCGCCACCGCGGGGCCGAAGTCTGACTGGATCAAGATGGTTTCGACCTCCTCGAGCAAGTCTGCATCGAGTTTGCGGCCGAGTGAGAAAACGGAAGCGAGAGCTTCTCTGGTTTTTCCCAGTCCTCTGCGAAGGCGAGCGAAGGCCCCCAACTTCTCTTCCTCGGGTGAGTCGTTCGATTCTTTTTTCCCGAACAACTTACCTAGGATCATCTGCTTTCTCCGATTCCTTCAGTAATCTGTCCAGGATGCCATTGACGAAGGAAGCGGAACCCTCGGTCGAAAATCTTCGAACGATTTCGATCGCTTCATCGATGGCCACGCGTGCTGGAACATCTTCAATCCAGCGAAGTTCTGTTGCTGCGATCCGCAGTACATTGCGATCGATCACTGCCATGCGGTTGATTCGCCAGTTCTCACTGGCAGAATCGATCCACTCATCGATTTCGGCAGGTCGGTCCCAGTATGCCGCCAGGATTACACGAGCATGAGGACGAATATCCTCCTCGGCACCGAGGCTGTCCATCACTCCCTCGACGATCTCGAGAGAAGCCTCATGGCCCTGTTGGTCCCACTGGTGAAGGCACTGGAGTGCCAGTTCTCTGGCTTGTCGTCTTGGGCCGGTACTACTGGTCATGACCTTGAACTCCGGATCTTTTTGAGCAACTGAGCCATTTCGATGGCGGATTCAGCACAATCTCTGCCCTTGTGTCCCCGATCGCCACCACTGCGAGCCAGCGCCTGCGCCCGATCATCGGTGGTCAAGACTCCAAAGATGATGGGAGGTTGCTGGAGAGCAGTCGAGGGACTTTCACAACTCTGTAGTTTCATCAGTGCATCGGCACAGGGACCAGCAACGAAATCGAAGTGAGGGGTTTCGCCACGGATGACGCAACCCAGAGTGATGATCGCATCGTATACCCTGGGGCGGCCTCTGCTCAGTTCCGTTGCGACGATGGGAATTTCGAACGCACCGGGAACGGAGGTCACATCGATGTCTTGTTGCGAGGTGCCGAGCTCGAGCAATCGCTCGAGAGCTCCATCGAGCAACCGTTGACATGGTTCTCCACTGAATCGTGAAACGACAATGGCGATCTTTAAACCAGTGCCCTCAAGAGAACCCTGAGAAAGTGCGGTCACAGATTCATTCCAATCCGTCACGGTCATTACCTCTGCCTGATAAGATCATGATGGTTCCGATCACGAGGAGCAGACCGAGGAGGATCAGGAGTATTCCAAATATTGACAAGGGATTATCTCACTCCCATTCGATGGTCGATGGAGGCTTGCTGGAGATGTCGAGAACGACTCTATTGATTCCCTGTACCTCGTTGCAGATCCGGTTTGAAATTCGTGCGAGCACATCTTGCGGGGGAAGCATCCAGTTGGCGGTCATGCCATCGGTGGATTCGACGATTCTCAGGGCCGCAGTACAGTCGTAGGTGCGCTGATCCCCTTGCACTCCCACCGAACGGACCGGCAAGAGCACTGCGAATCCCTGCCAGATGTCACGGTATCGACTCCAGCCACTTAACTCCTCCTGGACGATGGCATCTGCAGCTCGAAGAATCTCCAGGCGATCCCGGGTGACCTCTCCGACGATGCGAATCCCCAGTCCTGGTCCGGGAAATGGCTGGCGCTGGATGATCTCATCGGGCAGGCCCACTTCCTTACCGATCACCCTGGCCTCATCCTTGAACAGGAATCGCAGTGGTTCGATCAACTCGAAGTCGAGATCGTCGGGCAATCCGCCGACATTGTGGTGGCTCTTGATGGTAGCGGACGGACCTTCGAAGGGGCTCACGCTTTCGATCACGTCAGGGTAGAGAGTTCCCTGGGCGAGGAATCGGGCGTCCTTGAACTGCTTGGCCGCCTCACGGAATTCTTCGATGAACTGGTGACCAATTTTCTTTCGTTTCTCCTCGGGATCGGTAACTCCTGAGAGTCGCTCGAGAAATCGATCACTCGCATCGATGAAGCGGAAGTCGAGTCCGAACTGGCTTCCGAAAACCTCGCAAACCTGCTCCGCTTCACCCTGGCGGAGAACGCCATTGTCGATGAAGAAACAAGTCAGCTGATCGCCGATCGCCTTGTGAATCAACATGGCAACCACAGAGGAGTCGACTCCTCCCGAGAGTGCGCAGACCACCTTGTCGGTGCCCACCGTCTCGCGGATCTCCTCGATCGCTCGGGAGACATAGTCCTGGATTTCCCAGTCACCAGAAAAGCGGCAAATGCGGTAGAGGAAGTTGTTGAGGATTTTTCCTTCATCACGGGTGTGGGTCACTTCGGGGTGGAATTGTAGTCCCCAGAATTGCTGAGACTGGTCGTAAACCGCTGCCAGAGGAGTGTTCTCGGTGTGGGCGATGGGGACCAACTTGGAAGAGATCTCGTTGACCCGATCTCCATGGCTCATCCACACCTGCATTCGCTCGTCACAGCCGTGAAAGATGGGATTGCCAGGCTCGTTGAGGAAGATGGTGGTGTCGCCGTACTCTCGCTCTTGGGAGGGAGTGACCTGCCCACCGGATGCCTGGCATGCTACCTGCATGCCGTAGCAAATTCCCAGCACCGGGCAATCCAGTCCGAGGATGGCAGCGTCAAAGGTCGGCGCATCATCATCGTAGACCCCACAAGGGCCTCCACTGAGGATGACTCCCTGAACCCCGAGTGCCTTCAGGTCCTCTGCAGTGGTGGTGCAGGGAAGGATCTCGCAGTAGACGCGATTCTCGCGAACCCGCCGGGCGATCAACTGGCTGTACTGCGATCCAAAATCGAGAATCGCACAGAATTGGTTGCTGATTTCCGAGGCCACTTGGCCTCCTCTCGGATCTCGTGGTTACTCGACACGCTCTCGGGTGCCGAGTGCAGGCTTCTCGTAGGAGTACATATCATGAACGCCACCCTCACGCTGGGCGGATGCCGTTCTGGTTTCAAAGCACAGATCGCCGCTGTTGAGGATCGAGTGCAGTGTGTCGAGGTTCTTGACGCCGATATCCTGGAACGCGTGCTTCAAGCCCTGACACAGGTAAGGGACCAAGTTCCGGATCGAGCCCTTGTCCATCACCATGCCGGAGACGCCTTGAGCCACTCGAACCGGTTCATCTTCGGCGAAGTATCTCTTTCCGCCACCGACATCCATCGCCTCGATCGAGGCCATTCCTCGGTATCGTTTCAGGCGTACGCCATTCTGGTAGAAATACTCACCTGGAGTTTCTGAGGATCCTGAAAACATCAATCCCATCATCACCGCAGAGGCGCCCATCGATAGCGCCTTGACGATATGTCCGATATCGCGCACTCCGCCGTCGGCGATCACCGGAACACCCTGTTCTCTGCAGTGTTGTGAACAGTGATAGACCGCAGCCGCCTGACCGCGACCCACCGCCATCGTTTCCTGGGTGGTGCAGATGGAGCCTGGTCCCATTCCCACGCGGATTCCGTCGGCTCCCGCCTGGATCAGTGCTGCGCACTGGTTCTGAGTGACTACGTTGCCGGCGATCACCTGGAGATCGGAGTAGGTCTCCTTGATATACCTCAGCATCTCGACCTGATAGACCGAGTGGCCCTGGGCACTATCGATCACGACAACATCGACACCCGCCTCGACCAGCGCCTCGAGGCGCTCACGATCCTCGGGGCGGGTGGACAGAGCGGCTCCAACCATCAATTGCTTGTCGATACTCTTCGAAGCGTCGGGAAACTCTCGGTTCTTCATGATGTCGGTGCGGGAAACGAGAGCGGCGAGGTGGCCATTCTCGTCGACGATCGGTAATTTTCCTCGCTTCGACTCGCGCAACACTTGGTTGGCATCCCTGAGAGTCACTCCCTTGGGGGCAGTGATCAGCTGGGTGGTCATCACGTCGCGCAGCAAGGTCGACCGATCCTTCTCGAAATCGACATCCCGGTTGGTGACGATTCCCACCAACTTGGAATTCAGTGTTCCATCTTCGGTGATGGGTATTCCTGAGAATCCATTTTTTGAGCGAATCTCGTCAACATCCTGGATGCTGTTGGCGGGGCTGAGAACGACCGGCTCGGTGATGAATCCGTTCTCGTATCTCTTCACTCGTCGGACCATGGAAGACTGTTGCTCGATGGTGTTGTTGTAGTGAATGAAACCGATGCCCCCGAGTAGGGCCAGGTTCACGGCCATTTCGGTCTCCGTGACGGTGTCCATCGGTGAAGAGCAGAGAGGGGCCGCGAGCTCGATTTCACGAGTGATCTTGGTCTGAAGTTGCACATCCTGAGCGCCGAAATCGATGTACCCGGGCAAGATGATGATGTCGTCGTAGGTGAGGCTGCTGTGGGACTGGAACAGTTCCCGAGCGTTCATTCCATCGGTCATGAGACCCCCTCGTCTTCCCCTGCATTCGGCAGGGGCTCCTTCGAGGTCGCTCTTCCGGCAGAGAAACAGGCCGATCGGGAGGTTCCCGGTCGGACAATCCGACGGAACCACCCCGTGGCGACATTTCGTTGGAAGGGGCAGTGGACAGAGTTTAGGGGTGGCAGGATCCAAGTCAACGAGACCCGGGCAGGAGAGTCGATGGGAGTCGGTGGCAGCCAATTCTGTCATCACGGTAGGTTTCCTCGGGAATCGGTACCCTTTATCTTCCACAGACCAGAGGACCCATCGACCTGGGGTGTCATTAATTGCCCCCCGGAACCATCTTGCAGGTATTGCCCCGGCGAGGAGAGCCGCCGTCTGGCCAGACCCAGGAACGAGGAAATTACATGACCAGTGCAGATGAACGCCCAGATGAGGGCATCGAGCCGGGAGAAGATTCTGGCGAGATGGCCGATCCCAGCGACCAACCGTCCCCGGATGAAGCCGCGGATGTGGGTGAAGACACCATCGCTCAGATTCAGCAGGCCGTGGATGAATTGCGTCGACAACTGGGAAAGATCATCGTCGGCCAGGAAGAGGTCATCGATCAGTTGCTGCTGTCATTACTATCTGGCGGTCACTGCTTGCTGGTCGGGGTTCCCGGTCTGGCAAAGACACTTCTCATCAGCACACTGGCTCGGGCACTCACTCTCACCTTCAACAGGATCCAGTTCACTCCGGATCTGATGCCGAGTGATATCACTGGTACCGAGGTGATCCAGTCCGATTCGGAAACGGGAGACCGGGTGTTCCGATTCGTGCCAGGACCTATTTTTGCCAACGTGGTACTGGCAGACGAAATCAACCGGACACCACCCAAGACTCAGGCCGCACTTCTCGAGGCGATGCAAGAGAAGCAAGTCACGGTGGGCGGTAACCGCCATCCACTCGCTCCACCCTTTTTCGTACTTGCGACCCAGAATCCCATCGAACAGGAAGGCACCTACCCACTTCCCGAAGCGCAACTGGACCGATTCATGTTCAACATCAGCGTCGATTATCCCAACGTGGAAGAGGAACTGGAAATCATGCAGCGCACCACAGGAGGAATAGATGCCGAGGTGGAGTCGGTGCTGGACGGAAAACGAATCCTCGAGCTGCAGGCGTTGGTTCGCGGCGTCCCGATTGCGGATGACCTGATTCGCTACGCCTTACGATTGACTCGGGCGACCCGTGTTCGAACGGAAGAAGCTCCCGATTTCGTCCGCCGTCATGTCGAGTGGGGAGCGGGACCTCGCGCAGGCCAATACCTGGTTCTGGGAGCGAAGGCGAATGCGGTCCTCAATGGTCGTCCCCATGTGACCGGCGATGACATCCGCAGGGTCGCCTTGCCAGTTCTTCGTCACAGGATCGTGACCAACTTCGCAGCAGAAGCAGAGGGAGTCAGTTCCGACGACATCATTCGCAGATTACTCGAAGAAACGGCGGCGCATGTCGTCTGATGAGTCGCAGAGACTTCTCGATCCGGCTTCCCTGGCCAAGGTCTCGGGCTTGATCGTCCGTGCCCGGATGATCGTCGAGGGCTCCATCACAGGATTGCACCGAAGCCCCTTCCATGGATCTTCGGTGGAGTTTGCAGAGCACCGGGAGTACGTCCCTGGGGATGATATCCGGCATATCGACTGGAAGGTCTTCGGGCGTTCCGATCGCTTCTACATCAAACAATTCGAGGAGGAGACCAATCTCAGGGTCCAACTGGTGCTCGATGCCAGCGAGTCGATGACCTACGGTTCGGGAGCGATGACGAAACTGGATTATGCCAGAACGCTCGCTGCTTCACTCGCCTATCTCATTTTGGGGCAACAAGATGCAGTCGGGGCGCTGGTCTTCGATGACAAGATTCGGGCCGAAGCACCCATCTCTCAAAGTCGTAGCCATCTGCAAGATATGGTCAGCGTGCTGGCGCAACAATCGGGTCAAGATGCTACTGATATCGGGGAAGTTCTCGGTCGAGTCTCCGACCGGTTGAAGCGTCGTTGCCTCATCGTATTGTTGTCCGACCTGTTCGATGATGAAGATCGTCTGGTCCATGGCCTACGAAGACTTCGGCATGCCGGCCATGATGTTCTGGTGCTTCACATCATGGATCCGGATGAGTTGAACTTTCCATTTAACAGGATGACTTTGTTCGAGGGACTGGAGGAGATGCCAGTGCAATTGGCAGATCCGGATGCGGTTCGTGAAGCGTACCTGGTTGAGATTCGTGATTTCATGAAACGATTACGGAGGGATTTCAGAAACAGTGGAATCCAGTACCAGTTAGCAGATTGTTCCAAAGGGTTTGACCAGGTTCTGAGAGAAGCACTGGTTCGTAGGGTGGGTGGCAAGCGATGAACTTCATCAACCCCGCCATGCTCGGCTTCCTTGCACTGGGAATGATACCGATCGTGATTTACCTGATCAATCGTCAGCGATATCGCCGTCGTCGGTGGGCTGCGATGGAGTTCCTGCTCAAGGCGATGAAGCGTCATCAACGTCGTCTCCGCCTCGAGAACTGGTTGCTGATGCTGTTGAGAACTCTGGCATTACTTCTGTTCGTGATGGCGATGGCTCGTCCCTCGCTGACCACCGATGCTCTTCCCATCATCGGGAAGCAGGTTCGTCAGGAAGCGGTCATCATCGATGCCTCGGGAAGTACTGCGGCTCGAAAGACCAGCAGGACGACGATGGAAACCGCGCGTGATCAGGCGCGACAACTACTCCTAGGTCTGGCGGCCGGGGATCGTACTTCGATGCTGGTAGGAGGATTGCCACCGGCGGAAACACCGATCCCATTACCAGAACTGGTCGGGGAAGCGGGGCCGGCAGGAATACTGGGGGATCTCGAACAACTCGCCCCTGGTTGGCTGACACTTGCACCTGAAGTCCTGATCTCGGAAGCCGCAAACTTTTCCAAGGAGCAGGGCGGCAAGTGGTCCTTTCACATCTATTCCGATTTCCAGCGAGCCGACTGGCTCTCCGAGGATGGTACTGAACTACCGGCATTACGAGAGGCGCTGGAGAGACTCGATGCCTCTGGTGCCGATTTGATCTTGCATCCGGTGGGTCCCGATCGGCCCCGAAATGTTTCGCTGGTGTCACTGCGCCCATCCTCTGGGTTGATCAGTTCCGATGTTCCAGTGGCATTTCAGGCAGTGATCGAGAATCGTGGAATCGAGATGGTGCCTGGAATCGAGGTCGAGTTCCTGGTCGACGGAGAGGTTCAGGGCAGCCGAATGATCGATGTCGAGGGTGGTGACGGTCGCACCATTTCATTCCCGCACATCTTCAGGTTGCCTGGTGTGGCGAGGGTCGAGGTACGACTGAGAAGTGATGATCTGGATCGTGATGATGTCCGATACTTTGCTGCCGAGGTGCTGGAAGCGGTCGATGTACTGGTGGTCGACGGCGGCTGGGACGCTGTCCGTGAATCATCCGAGTCGGACTGGCTGATCGCCGCACTGGGTAATGATGAGGTCGGACCAACCGGAGTGCGCCTTTCTCCATACCGGGTCGAGGTGATCCCAGAAGATCGGTTTCATTCGGCAGATCTCGCCAGTGCCCGGGTACTGGTGCTCGCGGATTTGTCGCGGATGAGTGAAGAAATTTCGGAGAAGGTGGATGGCTTTCTCAAGCGTGGTGGTGGAGTGCTGATCTTTAATGGCCCTCGAATGATTCCAGAGAGCTGGTCGACCCACGCATGGCGAGATGGTTCGGGGTGGTTTCCCTACGAGCCGGGGCCTGCGATCGAGGACAGGCGACGCCAAAACTTTTTCCACTGGCAGATTGATAGTCCCGATCATCCGGTGCTGGAGTACCTATCCGGCTTCCCGGAAGCGGGCCTCGGTGATGTGGCGATTCACGGTCACCGGAAACCACTCTCTCCGGTTTCTGAATCGGATGTTTTGATGTCACTGGACGACTTCGAATCGACTCCGATTCTGGTCCAGAAGGGATATGAGAGTGGAGTGGTGCTGGTGTTTGGTACAGGAGCGGATCGAGACTGGAGTAACTTCCCCATCACCCCGGCCTATGTTTGCTTTCTTCACGAAGCGTTTCCTTGGCTGGTCCTCAGAGATGGGGGTGGCCGAAATCTGGCTCTAGGTCAACCTTGGCTGCAGCAGGTCTCCTCGGAGCAATATGCTACTCGGGTCACGATGCTGACCCCTGAAGGAGGAGCGGTGCCGCTGGCATTGAAGGAGACGGAAGATCGCAGGTCATTCCGATTGGAAGTGCCGGGTCGCTGGGTTCCGGGTGTCTACGAGATTCGATTCGAGGCGGATACCGGCGAAGTACGCAGCGATGCATTTGCCGTCAATGCCAGATCTGAAGAGGGTGCGTTGGTGCTGGCTGCTGCGGAAGAGATTGCTGCCCTGTATCCCTCGGTGGTCCATGATCGATCTCAGTTATCGGACTTGGAGGAGAATGCGATGGGAGTAGGACTGGGAGACATCTGGTATCCGCTCTTCTGGACGGTGCTGGCCCTGCTCATCACAGAGACGGGACTGGCCTACTTCTTTGGTCGTGCCAGACGGGGGGCAGAATGATCCTGTCTCCACTCTTGTGTCTGTTGGAAACCCGTCTTGAAACCCGGGTCGAATGGCTCGCGGCTCCCGAGCCCTGGGTCATTGCAGTGGTCATCATTCCGCTCTTGCTGGGGATTTCAGCCTGGGGCTATCGCGGCGAGATGGGAAAGTTGGGGAGCAAAGCAAGGGTCCTGTTGGGATCACTTCGCTTCCTCGCACTCCTGATATTGGTACTGATCCTGTTCCAGCCGACGCTGACTCGCGAGCGAGTACAGACTGAATCTTCCACGGTTCTGGTGGTGGTCGATGATTCCTTCTCGATGGGAATCCAGGATCGCTGGCCCGATCCATCGATACCCGCATCGATCGCCTCGGTCGCAGGTATCCAGGTGAGCGAGGAGACGACTCGGCTTGAAATCGCTCGTGGACTCTTGACCGGCGGAGTTTGCGATCTTGTGGAACGGCTTCGCCAGGATGCAGATGTGCGAATCGTCACCGGCTCCGATGGAGTCAGGGGAATCACCGATCTCCCGAAGATTCAGAAGGGCTCCAGCGTACTGACGGAGGAGCCGCAATTCGATGCCAGCAAGATCGAATTGCGCGGACGTGTGAGCCGTATCGGCGATGCGATGGGAGATACCCTCGACGATGCGAGAGGGAAAACAGTAGCTGCGATGGTGCTGCTGAGCGACGGTAGAGATAGCGGTGGCATCGTGACTCCCGAGGAGGTGGCTCGCCGATTCGGAGCCCGCGAGATTCCAATCCATGTGATTGGAATCGGCAATGCAGAGGAACCTCGTGACATACGGCTGATCGATCTCGACATTGCAGATGTAGTGCTGGAGGGAGATCGTGTTCCAGTCGACTTCCGCATCGCAGCGGAGGGATTCGAGGATGCGGACGTTCGGGCAGAACTTCAGCTGTTGCGCGAAGATGGTGGAATCGAACAGCGGGTGCCGTACTACCCAAGAATCGGCAAAGATGGGCAGGTGATGCCGCACAGGCTCGAGTTTACCCCCCGTTCTCCGGGGAAATACCTCTGCCGGGTAGAGATCGAGCACCAGCCAGGAGAACTCTTCAGTGAGAATAACACCCTCGAAAAACCGGTCACCGTGGTGGCCAGGAAGATCAAGGTCCTCTATGTCGAGGGCCCTCCGAGGTACGATTACAGGTATCTGAAGAATTCACTGATTCGCGATCCGACGATGGAAACCCAGTGCTTGCTGCTCGAAGCAGACCCGGAGTACCCGCAGGAATCTTCCGCTGGAATTCCATCTCTGAAGGAATTTCCGCGGTCTCGAGAAGAGCTGTTTCACTACGACGTACTGCTGCTCGGAGATATCCGACCGGACGCACTCACTCTCAACCAGAAGGAGTGGATTGTCGAGTTCGTCGATGACCATGGTGGGGGCCTCGTCTTTATCTCGGGACAGTGGTATATGCCGAGAAGATTCCGCGGTGATCCACTCGAGCGGGTTCTTCCGGTCGAACTGGAAGAGGCGGACGATCGCGGAGCGATGTCGCGCGATCTGGTCGATCCATTCCATGTCCAACTGACACCCGAGGGACTGGAGCATCCGGTGATGCAACTGGTCTCCGACAGCGAGAAGAATCAGGAATTGTGGCAGTGGCAGGGTCGATCAGACCTGACGATGCCAGGATTTTACTGGTACCAACAAGTGAAAAAATTGCGCAAGGGTGCGGTGGCACTCGCTGTTCATGAAACGGATGAGCACTTCACCTACGGGCCGAGACCGATTTTTGCGTTCCAGTACTTCGGCCGTGGGCGAACTTTCATCTCTCTCACCGACGACACCTGGAGGCTCAGAAGATTGGTTGGGAATCGTTGGTTCTATCGATTCTGGGGCCAGGTCACTCGATTCGTGGGAGCGGCGAGGCTGCTCGGACCGTCGAAGAGATTCTCCGTCAGTGTCGATCCTCGGGAAGTGGTGCTCGGCAATGAGGTCAAGTTGCTGGCACGGATGCTGGGCCCTGACTTCAAGCCGACATCCGAGGAAGAAGCTCTGCTGAGGCTGGAGCGGCTGGATGCAGACGAACAACGATCGCTCGAGATCCAGGCGATCCGCAATCCGGCTCGACCCGAATACTACGAGGCCACCATCGAGGCTCGTGAACTGGGGGAGCATCGGATCTCGCTGATCGATCGGGAGGAAGAGGTGGCGAGTGCCGTGTATCGGGTAGTTGTACCCCAGTTGGAGTATGCGGATCCGAGAATGGATCGGCAGAGATTGCAGCAGATTGCACAACTCTCCGGAGGTAAATACTATGAAGCGAAGGACGCCGCGGATGTCGCAGGGGGGGTGGAGGCCCTGGAGAGAGAAGTGCCAATTTCTGCTGAGCGAGAACCGTTGTGGGATCATCGCTGGGTTCTGGCGCTGTTTACGTTCCTGCTGACGGTAGAATGGATTCTGCGAAAGGTTTTCCGGCTGCCCTGATGAATATTACAACCCCGACCCACGAATCTCATTCTCCTCTGCATGCCCGCTGGCTGCGGGTGGTGATTTGCTGGGCGCTGATTGGCTGGCCCGCTGGATCGGTCGTTCAAGCGGATGTGGGTTCGGCCCTGATTCCACTGCTGGTCGGTGCCGACGGAGTCATCCAGGAATATCGCGATGCACTCTCGCGTCTCGATTCCGGGGAGACCCTTGACGGGATTCGCAAACTCCAGGTTCTCCACGAAAAGATCTGGGGAGAAGATCCCCTGATGGCGGAAGGATCTTCGGACAACTGGAGAGTGGCTCGTCCTCTTTCCGACAAGATTGTCGAAGTGTTGCGATCGCTGCCTCCTGAACACCAGCAGGTCTACCGCACTGAATTTGATTCGCGAGCTCGATCGGTGTTCCACCGTGCGATGGAGCAACTGGATCCCGCGGAACTGTTGCGCGTGGCGGATCTGTATCCTCTCACAGAGGTCAGGAATCAGGCACTGGTGGCGGCCGGGGATCTATTCCTCGAGCGCGATCAACCTGGACTCGCCATCCTGGCCTGGGATGATGTGGTGGCAGAACTGAGTGATGATTTGGAGAGTTCCACGATCCAGTCGGAACTCACCCGATCCTTGTTGACCAGAAGATGGATTGCACTGCGACGGTCTGGGCAGAGTGAGCGAGCTCTTCAACTGACTGAACAGGCCGAGGCTTTAGGAGTGACGCTACCGGAGGTGGCTCCGGTTCCTCGTCGTGAGGAGCAGTTGACGCTCCCCGAGAACCCGATCGAAGAGGGGGTGATCGCCTGGAAGACTCACAACTTCTCGCAACACATCGCTTATGGCGGTGGACGAGGGCGAAGTTATTTCCCGTCGCTCCCCGGATCGATGCTGACTCCCGGTTTTGGCAAGGATTGGGTGGCGATTGCCACCTCCCGGCGATTGCTGAGATACGATCTCCGTACCGGCAAGTTGATCGCCAATGACAACCTCCACTCCGGAGCCCCCTATTTCGAGGAGCAGGATCCAGACTCGCGCCTCTGGGTTTCGACCAATGGATCGCTGTTGATCTGCTCCTATGTGGCCAGGGCTAGTCGCAGAGAGGACTACCTCGGTTTCGATATCCAGGTTTCATTGCCTTCGAGAGGAATGAAGTGCTGGGATCTGGCCGGTGACGGAGGATTACTCTGGGACACCGCTGATCGTGCCGGCCGAAATGAGATATTGCGAAACAGCTCCTTCAATTCGATGCCGGTGATCCAGGATGGAAAAGTATGGGTGCTCGGCTGGAGAAAGAGTGGCTACATCGATGCCACTCTCTGGTGTCTGGATGGAAGGACTGGCGAGGAGATCTGGTCGCGCCCGATCGTCGGGAATCAGGTCGAACTGACGATGTTCGGCGAGCCTGCAAGGGAACCTTTTCTCGGCGGAGTGCTGGTCCAGGATGGAACCGTATACTGCTGTTCCAATCTTGGAGCGGTGGCTGCGCTGCGAGCATGGGATGGTCAGGTCGAGTGGATCTCGGAGTACGATCGCAGTTCGCTGAACTCCCAGCGTAATCGATTTCGACGGGGCGGGAGGAGGAGTGGTGGCCACTGGTCTCCCAATCCTCTGGTGCTTCATCAGGGAACCTTGTTCGTAACTCCCCTGGATTCCTCTCAACTTCATGCCATCGATGCTGTCACCGGTTCGATTCGATTCCAGGTCGAGGGAAAGGGCATCGGCCCGCACATGCTCGGGGTGGCCGATGGAAGGCTGGTGCTGTTTGGAGATCTGCTCACCACGATGTTGGTGAATGACATCGGTCGAACCGAGAAGTGGGACCAGGCTTTGACCAGAAACGCCTCGCGCGCGAGACCTGCCCTCGTCGATGGTGGGGTCATCTACTCCGATCTGGAGAACTTGGCGATCCTGTTCCATCCGCTCGATTCGAGGAGCGATCCACGGGCGATCGGTGCTCTCTCACAGAATAAGAAGAGGAATCCGCAGATCGGTGCCTACAGACCAGAATTGAGTGGAGGGGACAGGATCGATGTCGTTGGTGATAGGATCATCTTGACGAATCTGTCCCAGGCCACCTGCGTGACCCAGAAACTGACGATCTGGGAGGGGAGGAAGTGATGCAAATTGGAACCCGTCCAGTACTACTGCTGATGATTCTTGTGTTGATGATTCCCGTTACAGCAGCTCCATCAGGATCACTGGGCGATGATGACTCTGCCCGGGTGATCGACTTGAAATTGCAGGAGCGGGCGCGGCTCGCCTCCGAGCGAGGACTGGAGTTCCTCAAGCAGACCCAGGATGCCGATGGATCCTGGACCGACAAGATCGGTCGTAAGGTTCATTACGAATATCGAGGACGTCTGGGCAAGCATGTCGGAGTGACTTCGTTGGCGTGTCTGGCATTTCTAGCCCAGGGGAGCCTGCCAGGCAGGGGCAAGTACGGCGAGCAGGTGGAGAAGGGTCTCGACTTCATCCTCAGGACGGTCCAGACCAATGGCTTCATCTCGACCGATGAATCGCGCATGTACAGCCACGCATTTGCGACACTTTTTCTCGCCGAGGTCTATGGCATGACCGGCATGGAAAAGGTCAAGGAGAAGCTCAAGAGTTCGGTGGGCTTGATCGTTCAGGCGCAGAATGAAACAGGTGGGTGGCGCTATCAACCCGGGGCAGACGATGCGGACATGAGCATCACGGTGTGCCAGGTGATGGCACTTCGTGCGGCCAGAAATGCCGGGATCCATGTTCCGAAGGATGTGGTCGATTCGGCGATCTCCTATGTTCGAGAGTCCTCGAATATGGAGAGTGGCGGCTTCATGTATCAACACGAGGTCGGACCCACTGGTCGGGTTCAGCGATCGAGAACCACCTTCCCCCTCACCGCAGCAGGCGTCACCGCTCTCTATGGTGCAGGGATCTACGAGGATAAGGTCATCGATCGTGGCTTGGCCTATCTCACCCGCCATCGCCCACGCAGGTATGAGGCTCTCAATACATTCGATTACTACTACGGGATGTACTACGCCACACAGGCTGCATTTCAGCGAGGCGGGGAGTACTGGACCTTGTGGCACAAGAACACATGGTCTGACATCCTGTCGTTGCAAAATCCCGATGGATCCTGGCAGGATCTGGTGGGGCCGAACTATGCGACTGCGATGGCCTGCATCATCCTGGAGATTCCATTCCAGTACTTGCCCATCTTCGAGAGGTGAGCGTGATCGAATCGAATCAACCCACTCCCCTTCAGAGGCCGCAGCTGGCGCTCCAAAGAATCAGGGAGCTGCGGACACGCAGACGCTGGATGCGTGCCATGACCGGGGGCTTCCGCTGGCTGGTGGTGGTGATCTCGGCAGGGATTGCGATGTTCCTGCTCGACTGGGTCGCCGATCTTCCGTGGGCTCTCCGGGTGGCGCAAATCGTTGCGGTGTTGATCCTGTTGCTGAGCACCTTCCGGGCCATCCTGCTGGCTGCACGTACACCCGCGACCGAGGATCAGTTGGCCTCGATGGTCGAGACTGCCTCTGGTGAGCTGGAGGACGCTCTCATCACTGCGGTGCAACTGACCGACCCCGACAATCCCAGGGGCCATCTTTACAATCCAGAACTGATCGAACAGACGGTCGCACTGGCCGAGCAACGGATGCAGGAACTACGGCCGGGGAAGCTTCTCTCATGGAGTCGAATGTGGGCTGCCATGGGACTGCTCCTGATCCTGACGGTGCCGGCAGTCTCTGGAAGCTTATTGCGTCCCGAGCTGGCACGGACCTTCTTCGCCCGCAACATCCTGCTGCAAGGAGATCTGTGGCCGAGGTCTTACGAACTGGAAGTCTTGAGCCCAGTCAATACGGACCTGGTGGTCGCCAAGGGAACCTCGCTGGTGGTCGACATCCAGAAGAACCGAGGAGGGAATGCCAGGGCATATCTCGCGGTGCGATTCCCGGCCCAGGAGGGGCGGAGGGAGTTGCAGGAAGAACTCACGCTGGATCGAAAGGGAGAATCTGGATTCCGTCACGTCTTCCAGAATCTCCAGCGGGACATCGAATTTCGAGTCGAGTGCGGCGATTACACCGGCCGTTTGTACTCGATCCGGGTCCGCGCCAGGCCACGTGTCGAGGAGATCGAACTCTACTATGAATTTCCTGAGTACACGGGACTCTCATCGAACAGTGAAGCCGCTTCTGTCAGGAGCGGCCATGTCAAGGCTCCGACCGGTACTCGGGTGGAGTTCCTTGCACATACCAGCATCGATGTAACTCGAGCCGTTCGTGTCGAAGGTCGTCCCAGTGGAGATGAGGAACTGCTCATCGAATCGGAGGTCGCCATCGAGGATGGTCGAACTCTTCGGGGATCGTTCATCGCAGAGGAGAATGGACGATGGTGGATTTCGCTCGATTCAGAGCAGGGTTTTGCCAACGACAATCCAATCGTCTGGCGCATCGCCGTGATCCCCGATCGTTCTCCGGAGGTGACCATCGAGGAGCCGGGTCAGAACATCGAGATCACCCCGAGAGCGCTGCTGGATCTGTCCATTCGAGTCCGGGACGACTACGGCGTCAGTTCAGGAAAACTGATCTTCTCTCCAGAACAGGAGGGAGAGTGGGAGCCGAGGGAAATTTCACTCGACCAGATTGGTCGAGTGGCAGGAACTTCGACGGAGGCATCCCAGGCTCTTCAGATCGACCTTTCCACGTGGGGATTGAGTGCCGGTCAGCGGGTTCAGTACCAGGCGACCGCCCGCGATGCCCTCGAGCAGATCGGGTCCAGTCGGACCTGGATCCTCAGCGTTCTCAGTGAGGAGGAACTGGAGAGGGTCACCCAGGATGAACTGACATTGCTCAAGGAGAGGCTCGAGGAGACCTTTACGGTTCAGCGCGAGGTACGGAGGGAACTGGAAGACGTGCGAGATGCGTTGAACTCCGGTGAAGAAGCCAGTACCCAGGCGCCGATCGTCCGTCATGCCCGCAGTGGCCAGGACAGAGTCTCGACCCGGGTGGAAGATGCCGCCGAGAGACTGGCGACCATCTCCGAGAGACTGATCCGGAATCGCATGAGTGATGCCCAGGAACTGGCATGGATCCAGGAATTGAAGGAGCGAATCGATGCGTTGGGGACGGAGAAAATCACTCCTGCCCGGGAAGCGCTCGATCAACTGGCGACTCAGACCGCCTCAGGGGAAGCCACGGCAGAGAATGCCGATCAAGCACTGGATGCGGTTCGGCGGGTGGAGCGGGGACTCTCGGATGTGGTGTCTGATTTGCAAGAGTGGGGAGATCTACGCACTGTGATTCGCAAACTCGAGGAGTTGCTCCGATCGGAACAAGATCTCGAGAATCGAATTGAGGAGAAGGTCAGGGAGTCCCTCGGCGGGGACAAGCCAGAAGGAGATCACCGATGATGGTTCTAAAGAAGCAAGACACCCGGTGGCTCTTGCTCCTCCTCCTCCTGACAATCTTGATCCCGATAGATCTATCAGCACAGACTGGAAATCGTCTGGCCAGGCTGCAGGAAGAGTCTCGAGAATATCTCCGATCCTTGCAGGTTCAGATGGAATCGTTGGCTCAGCGACTGGAGGGAGAGCAACCAGAAGACTCGAATCGCTTGAGAACTGCACGAGAACGAATCGTCAGGGTTCTGCTCGAGGATGACATGAAAGCTGTCACGGAAGCGCTCGAATCGGAAGACTACATCGTGGCCTTGGAAACGGTCCGAAAGGTCAGAGAGAATCTGGAACTGGTACTCGCAATCCTCGAGAACCGTGAGGTCAATCCGGAAGAGGTCGATCAACGCCTCGAGGATGTGGCTCAACGATTGCAGCAGATTGGCGAAATTGCCGATGCCCAGCGGTCGTTGCGGGATCGTACTGCTGCGGCCGAAACCGCCCAGCAAGATGCTCAGGACCTCGAGGATGTTCGTAGTGCCATCGACGAGATCGCCGCAGAACAGGGCCAACTCGATGGTGCCGAGGACTCTTCCAGTGACCAGGACCCTGCCAGTGAGGCGAGGGAGTTTTCAAAAGCGGCGCATGACATCGCAGATGACATTTCCCGTGAAGCTCGTCGTCAGCAAGGCATCGAGGCGGTAGCCCTGAGGGTCGCCCAGATCCAGCAGGATGCGCGGCAGGATGCCGTGGAGACCGCAGCGCTGGGTACAGATGATAATCGAGTAGAGACCGCCGCGCGCCAGCGCCTGGCGGAGCGGGCTCGAGAGCAGGCGATGGCCACGGCACAGGCACAGCAGAGTGTCGACGCTCTCCGCCGAGAAGCTGCAGATGATGCTCAGCGAGGCGATGAAAATGCCGCCGCTGCACTGGCGGGGTTGAGCCTTGCCAGTGAAGCGTTGGCAAGATCTGCTGAGGCGGCGAAGGACGCTGCCGCTGCGACGACCGGCGAGCCGCAGGCCTCGGTGGCGGTCGGTTCACGAAAGGAACAGGAGCAGGCGCTCGCCCAGGCCAGCGATGCTCTACGGGATGCCGCGGATCGCGACGGCCAGCGGATCGCATCTCTCGCACAGCGTCTCGCCCAGTTGAGCGCTGAACTCGATCGCTGGAGGCAGCAAGAAACCTCAAGTGGTGGTGCCGAAGATGATGATGCTCAGGCGGGCTCCGCTGCCGGGGATCTGGAAGATGCATCCCGGGCGCTGGGTCGAGCACAACAACTGGCCGGTTCCTCCGGCCAGCAGTCCGGCCAGCAATCCGGCCAGCAGTCCGGCCAGCAATCCGGCCAGCAATCCGGCCAGCAATCCGGCCAGCAATCCGGCCAGCAATCCGGCGAGCAATCCGGCGAGC
>Ga0209089_10001143_pt1 | contig 24181 bp, 25 predicted proteins | sample ArcticOcean_MG_C_FD_187431 | JGI IMG/M metagenome (GOLD analysis project Ga0209089, IMG submission 187431) | Marine microbial communities from western Arctic Ocean - ArcticOcean_MG_CB2_150 (SPAdes) (version 2) | ecosystem: Environmental > Aquatic > Marine > Oceanic | place: Arctic Ocean: Canada... | reverse complement strand
AACTTCGGTTCTAACCACTGAACACAAAAACAGGCTATTCACTGATAAATTTCTGAAAATGATAGGTCATTCTCCTTAAAGAATCCCCCAAATCTTCAGGACGCCAATGATACCATCCATGGGGCTCACAATTGTACTGGATATACTCGCAATACTTCCCTGCTTTCTGCATAGCAGCAAAAAAAATGTCGCAAGAACTTATCCGCACTCCATCTCTATCTCCCCACAACAAAAGAGTTGGAGTTTTTATCTTGTCCAAATTATATATGGGTGAGCGACCCTGCCAATGTTCAGGAGCCATATCAGGACCGCCTCTGTCACCTCCAACTACATCCCCAAGTACGGGCCTTGAAGTTCCGCTTCTATGTGACCAAGTATGTAAAAGATCAGGAGATCCGTAAAAACAAACCGCAGCTGACAGTAAATCCGGATACCTAAACGTCGTGGCTAAAACAAAATATCCACCAGTGCTGCCACCCTGCATTACTACCTTGTTTAAATCAATCAATCCCTTCTTTGCTAAGTAATAAGCCCCATAAGCAAAATCGTCTATGTCCCCTCCTCCCCAGTCACCGTAATTCAGAAACTCGTATTGCTTCCCTAAGCCAGCGCTACCTCTAACCTGGGGCGCTATTACCGTATAACCCAAATGAACCCAATACTGAATATATGGATAGAATCCTCTAACATGTAACCCTTTAGTGTTAGCCCGCGCGTATATCACTAAAGGAGTTTTATTATCGCCTATATCGTTTGAACGATATAGGAAGGCAGGAATCTTTAATCCATCATTCGATACATACTCAATTAGATCAGGCTTAACAAATGGAAAACCTTTGAGTTCAGATGGCATATGGTCTGTTATTTGTTTCTTATCTCCACCGTCAGCTGAAATCATCCAAATATCACTAGTTAATCGATGGTCCATGTATGTGAACACTATGTTTTTACTATCCGGTGTCCACCGTATAGTTCCTCTCGCTTGGTAAGCATCAATGCCGCCATGAATGCCATCTTCCTTCGTAAGCTGAATCGGCGATTCAGAACCATCAGCTTTCACCTTGAAAATTTGGATAGCCCAGTCCATATTGACTACATAAGCTATCCATTCGCCATCGGGAGACCATCGAGGATTGTACTCATCATTCCTTCCATCACCGGTAATAAAGCTGGTCAATCCAGTCCCTATATCAATAGTCCCTACTTTTCGAAAATTGGACCTATCTGACGTGAAAACCAATTTCTTGCCATCAAACGACCACCGAGGCCTATAATCATAATATTCAAAAGTATCAGGCGTCATATTTCGCGCCTTACCACCATCAATGGAAACAATCCAAGCATCCATTCTCTTGAAGTCTCCATAGCCACTTCTATCTGACATGAATGTGACCCACTTGCCATCAGGAGAAATCTCTACATCTGTGCTATTGAATTCTTCATCGGTTAAATACTGTAACTTTACCTTTCCAGTCGGAATCTCTGTGGATAGAGCAGCTACCTGATCAAAACCATTAGACCCAGTGTGTATAAACAATATCTGCTTTCCATCTGGTGTCCACTTGAAATACTCATGACCACCTGTCGGACCATACCCATAACTTAAATTGATCGGAGGCTCCGATCCATCAACTCGTACCTTGAAAGCTTCTCCCCTCGCTGTATAACCAACCCATTCCCCATCAGGAGACCACGATGGCCCAAGACATTCCTCCGGGTACATAACCACCAATCTCCTGTTGTTAGATCCATCTATATCACATGCCCATAAGTCAAACCCCCCACTCTCAGCTGAAACATAAGCTATATGTAACCCACTTGGAGATAACTCGAATTGCTCTACTTTCGCATTAGTCTGAGCAAGAAAATTAATTAGAGGATCCGTAGGTAGATTCGGGTCTTCCGAATAAGTCGCCCCGCGATTAAAATAAGATGGCATATACACCAGTCCTGAGATGTTATCTACTACAGTTTATCACAGGAATCTTATAATTATCCCAAGATAAGTCCGATCTGATCTCCTATCCTTTTCTTCACCAAAGCCCCTCATAATAGCTAGTTTGGTTTGCTAGCTTGCGTTAAACTATCAGACACTGTCAGAGGCTCTCTTCGAAACCAATTTCTACAGTTTGGAGCTACCGATGGACCTTATTCCAGACATATCAATCTTTCTCGTTGCCTCTATTGTGGTCATCATATCCGCACTCGGTCTGGTTAAGACAGCTGACGCGATCGCTACCCAAACCGGATGGGGAAGGGTATGGGTAGGATCGCTTCTTTTAGGTGGAGCTACTTCTTTACCAGAATTAGTGACAGTATCTTCAGCAGTTCATTTCCTGCAGCCCATAGAAGGAGCTAATCTCGCCCTGGGCACAGTATTCGGTGCAAATATGATGAACGTAAGCAAATTGACGTTAATTATTGCTCTACTGGGAGGCCGGGATTTTTTTCAATTACTCTCTAGCGAGCAAAAATACCTTGCCGGCATAGCCTTGACCCTTACTATAATGACATTTTTCTTGTCGATCCTGGGGATGGATTTTCGATGGCTTTTTCTAAGTCCTGCCACACTAATTATATTATTCCTATATTTTATATCTCAGCGATTCCTAATGAAATGGAGTTCTAATGCTACTAATTCTCGGGAGATCAAATCTGGACGCTCTCTCAAATCAGCATGGTCCATATTTTTATTATCAGCAATCGCGGTTTTTGCTTCCGCACCTTTCCTTGCAATTAGTGCTAGTAATATTGCAAACCACACAGGATTTGGCGAAAGTTTCATTGGGGTTTTGGGAGTAGCTTTAGTGACGTCTCTCCCGGAATTAGCCAGTACTATCGCTGCAATAAGAATCAAAGCTCCAGATTTAGCTGTGGCAACAATTTATGGAACAAACGCCTTCAACATAGCAATATTGGGAGTAGCCGATATGTTTTATACCAGCGGATCCATTTTCGGACATATTAATACCGGATCATTATTAGCCTGTATTTTTGCAATGCTTTTAGCAGCATTCGGCACAATACAAGTAATGCTCAAGAGACCCATAAAACACTTCTCACTTTTCGAACCCAGCACATTTACAATCTGTAGTATCTGGGTGATTGGCATAATCTTGATATTCAACACCAGATAACTACATCCAAATGTTACGATTGCCCCAATATTTTCTTGATGTAAACCAAAGGAAACACACTTAAGTGAACTCACCTTCTTATACAGATCAACAAACTGAGACGGATACACAAAACAAACGTCCGCTGAGCCTTATGGTTGGACTAGCAACTGGGCATAGCGTAAAACATTTTTATCAACAAGCGTTTTTATTGTTACTCCCTTATGTAAAAGATTTTCTGGCCCTTTCCGACGTTGGGATAGGAGTACTAGGTGCAGTCAGGACTCTTAGTGGTGCATTAATAAATATCCCAGCCGGGATCGTATCGGACATTTGGCGTACCCATGTAGGACTTATGCTAACGACAAGCCTTACATGTATTGCCATCGGCTATCTCTTGATCGGGACTACACCAAATTACTGGCTGCTTTTGATAGGAGTAACCATAGTAGGGTGCGGGGCTTCATTTTGGCACGCTCCTGCATTCGGAACACTAGCATCAGCGTACCCTAACCGAAAAGCTACTGCGTTTGCGGTCCACCGAGTTGGGGGTTCATTTGGAGACAGTACTGCCCCCATGATTACAGGCTTATTACTGGGTGGATTTGCTTTCTGGGGATTCGAGTGGGTCGGACTCGAATGGCAAACATTAGCATTGATTATGGTTATACCAGCATTGGTGGCGGCCGTATCCGTATTTTTGGCTTTTAGAAAGATCGAAGGTGGAGGTAGGAATATACCAAATTTTTCCACGTACATGCTGTCGGCAAAGGCTATGCTAACCAATTCAACCGTGTTGGGGATGGTGGTCTTATCCGGGGTAAGATCCATGGTACACAGTGCCCTGACAATATTCTTGGTAATTTATATGTCAGAAGATTTGAACTTTTCAGATGCCAATATAGGATTTCACGTATCTTTGTTAACTTTGCTGGGAATAGCTTCATCCCCTTTAATGGGGTTGGCTTCGGATAAGTTTAATCGTAGAGGGATCATATTTTTCAGCCTGACAGGATTGACCATATTAAATGGATGTCTACTATATTTTGATTCCGGTCTTGGATTTACCGTAATTCTTGCTTGCATAGGGATATTTCTCTACTCAGTTAATCCAATCATGATGGCAACAGCAATAGATGCCACAAAAAAGGGGGCAGAATCATCCGGGGTAGCCTTTATGTTCACTGGTGGAAGTATCCTCGGTGCCTTATCTCCAATTCTAGCCGGACAGCTACGTCAAACTTTTGGGATGGACGCCGTATTTATATATACAACGGTAATATTAACGATCGTAACCATAGGGTCTCTACTAGTGCCGATGAAACGCAACTGAAGCGAGGAGCAGACATTCCTACTCTCAATACATACACTTCCCCGAATGATATAGAATACCAAGTTGCAATCTCTTACATAGATAATCCAATGTTCCATATCAACAAACCCACATACCAGACGGGATCGGAATCCCAATGATCAGGAAGGGTAGCGAAACAGACCAAAGTCATTCTGTTTTTCATATCGGGAAAGCACATCGACTATTGTATTCTGCTCTTATATCAATCTTTTTCTTGTTAATGGCTTTTATAATTGCCATTGGTGCGCATGATGGAGATCTTACTGGTGGTGCAAATGGCTTCATATCAAATCTGTCGTCAAGGTCTGCCAATTTTCTAGGAAATATAGGTTTTCTGACTCCGCTCGGCTTTGCTTTTGCAGCAGGAATGGTCTCGACAGTAAACCCTTGCGGATTCGCTATGCTGCCAGCCTACCTCGGCCTTTACTTGGGAACAGGGGATTCCATTGAAAAGATTAATCCCATGTATCGTCTCGCGAAAGCATTTTGGATAGGCATGGTAGTCACCAGCGGATTTATTGTTTTATTCGGTGCTACAGGCATAGTGATCGCGCTAGGCGTACGATCCCTAATGGGATATATACCATGGTTGGGACTGGGCATTGGAATAGCCTTGACTTTCATGGGAGCTTGGATCATCACTGGTGGGTCCATATATTCAAGGGTTGCTGCAGATTTCGCTTCAAAACTCGGAGACCCTACTGAGATCTCTATTAAGGGTTATTTCATTTTCGGGTTGACATACGGAATAGCTTCCCTAAGTTGCACCCTCCCTATATTTTTATCTGTGACAGGAATAACTTTTATCAACGGTTCCCCCAAGGCTTCGATAGCTGCGTTTATCATGTACGGTGCAGGAATGGGGTCTGTCATAATTTTAATGACTCTAGGCATGGCGATTTTAAAGGAAGCAACGGTAGGATTGATCAGAAAATTTGTCTGGATCGTACAACCGGTGAGTACCATCATGTTGATTCTAGCTGGATCTTACATTTTTTTCTATTGGTTGACAGTCGGCGGACTACTCTGAATTAAATTCCCCACAAATCTAGAGGAAGCCTGGCAGTTTTTGCAGTTTCCTTCGAGTAAAGGAGCTCTAAAGGTATCATAGAGCTCCCTAGCCTTAGACATTAACTTTGGTATCATTGTATCGTGGGCGATCTCCACAGGCACTATGGTTGCGTTAAATTGCATAGTAAAGCCCTTACCATCGACAACATCTGGTAATGAAACAGTCTCATCATCAGTGATTGGCTCCATGTATATTAATGCTCGACAACATCTGGTAATGAAACAGTCTCATCATCAGTGATTGGCTCCATGTATATTAATGCGAGTTGCTGAACAGGACGCATTCCTAAGCGTTCTGCTAAATACGCATATCCATTCAGTTGGGCTTCATAAATATCCATAAGTTTATCTTGATTCACCGTATATTTAGAAGTCTTATAATCCACAATCGTATATGTGCCGTCGATCATTTTAAAAATACCGTCTGCCTGGCCTCTCAGGGTTACGCCTATATTACTATCCGATACCGAAAATTTTTGATATGAAGGCGGGTCTATATACGACTCAACTGGCCCCAAGGCGTTTAACCACGTTGGTAATTGTCGCTCCCGATCAAAGTACCCATGCACTATCCGCTTATTATAAGAATCTATCGTGCTGAAAATTCCGGGAAAAGATTGATATGGTAGTGGCTTTAAATGCAGTTTGATCCAAAGACATCTTTGGCAATTACGTTTAAGGTTAAATTCTCCCAAATCCTTAGCTGATATTACGAGATGTCTCATTTTGAAATTATTTCTCCCTTGCAAACTTCATAGATGTCCAGCCTGTCTAGACATGTACTTCTTTGCCTAGAGCCATGGTATCATTAAATTCGGATTCTAGTCTTAATATAAGAGGGCTCAATGAGTTGGATTAACACTATTTCCTATCAAAAGTCGTCCGGATATTTGAAATCACTCTATGAAAGGATTAAAGACACCAACAATAATATAGACAATATAATGCTAGTTCATAGTCTAAGACCTCATACGTTAGAGGCTCATTTACGAATATACAAAAACGTTTTGCATCACAGAGACAACAGGCTCCCTAAATGGTATCTGGAAACTATAGGACTTTACGTCAGTTTAATAAACAGCTGTTTTTATTGCGCCGATCATCATTTTGAAGGTGTCATACGATTGCTCGGTGACAAAGAACGTTGCAGCGTCTTAAAAACCAGTCTCCAGAAACAAACTCCACAAGCATTCTTTCAGGGCAAAGATCTTGCTGGGTTAAATTACACTTACAAATTAACAATATCACCAGGAGAGATGACCGAACAAGACGTCAAAGATCTCCGAATATCCGGCTTTGATGACGGAGAAATCTTGGAGATAAACCAGGTAACGGGTTATTTTTCGTACGCAAACAGAACCGTCTTGGGATTAGGAATAAATACTGACGGAGATACCCTGGGATTATCGCCTTCGTCGGACAATCCTGACGATTTATCACACAACTAACGACCATAGAAAATAATGGCATCTCCAAAGATTTCCCGGTCTCTGCCAGCTCCTCTTTCCTACATCCCGTTTTACTATGGTTGGATCATACTTCCAATTACGACGCTCGCTGTGTTCATTTCTGGGCCGGGCCAAACCTATAGCATATCCATATTTGTTAATCCAATAATCGAAGAGACTGGTTGGTCGAGGTCGATGGTGTCAGGACTTTACACAGCGGGATCGCTGACCGCAGCTTCAGCAATGTTCCTAGTGGGTCGCCTGTTAGATAGGCACGGAGCTCGTGTGATGTTAATTATAGCTACAATATTTCTAGGGCTAGGTTGTTTGTGGATGAGCAGAATCACTAACCCGATAGAACTATACATAGGTTTTGCCGTAATGAGGCTAATGGGACAAGGATCACTCAGCCTCATCCCTGAGACTCTTGTCGCACTCTGGTTCGTCCGACTCCGCGGCAGGGTAATGGCGATAAATGCACTCGGGTCTATAATAGGCCAAGCTACATTTCCCCTATTGATATTGTTTTTAATATCCAGCTTTGGGTGGCGGGATACTTGGGTAGTTATAGCTTTTATAATTTGGGGAACTCTGATACTCCCAGCTGCCATATTCGTACGACGATCGCCTGAGGCCATAGGTCTTTTCCCGGATGGAGATACAGGACCGGGAAAAGATCGTTATTCAAACCAAAAGACCTTTGCTGATGAACGCAATTTTTCCCTAAATAGCGCATTGAGAACCAGATCCTTCTATTTTTTGCTTTTTGCTGGCACATCACAATCTACTATCAGTACTGCTTTGGTGTTTCACCAGAGTTCAGTGATTGCCAGCAAAGGGCTTGATCCGAGTCTCTCGCCAGTAATATTTGGAGTCATGGCCCCCATGGCTCTTTTCGGAAATTTTTTGGCCGGTTTCTTAGTAGACAGATTTCCAAATCGTTTTGTCTTAGCATCTGCTCAAGTAATTTTATGTATCGCCATGTTAATAGCCTTGATTATGGCATCTCCTTTGCAGTCTATTATGTACGGTGCATTCCTTGGACTTGCAGGAGGAATGGCATCAATTACAAACGCAGTAATTTGGCCCAACTATTTTGGAAGAAAGCACTTGGGAAGTATTCGCGGAATTGTGACAACGGCCATGGTAGCAAGTGCAGCCTTGGGTCCATGGCCCTTTGGTATATTATTCGATATTACCGGAACTTACACATGGGCAATTCTGTTCGGCCTAGCTCTCCTAGCTCTACCAATCACGTGTGCCATTTGTGCCATTCTAGCCACTCCACCCACAATTAACACCCCAAACCCCAATAATTCTATAAAGTAGCAATGCTATCCGGTTCGGATTTTACCACTCTTCCTCTATATCCCTTATTTCTCCAAGGAACTCCTTCATTATCCTAAGTAGGCTGACCCTTTACATTCTTTCTATTAAATCATCAATCTCTTCCACAGTTTTCATATCAGGCTCGAACGCAAGAATTCGGCCAAATTCATCAATCGCCACTGCTGGACGTCTACCATCAGCGTTATTGGCTACATATCTGTCTAATGAGGCATCAGATATACCAAAAGAAATCCCTACCTTCCTGTCTACATCTAAAAGGATCGCAAAGGGCAAGTTTTCCCTTTCTATCCATTCTCGAGCAGTTTCGGGGTCTTTATCATTCATACCATAGACAACAATGTTTTTCGAACGAAGTTTTTTAGCATTCTCTCGGTACCCAAGAGCCATGCGGGTTCAATTGCCGCCACCTGAGCTGGTAAAAAAGTAGAGTATCACTTTCTTTCCACGCAAACTGACAAGAGACACTGAACCACCATAGCAGTCATCCAAAGTAAAGTCTGGAGCGTGCATGCCTTTTTCTATAGATACCATTTTACCCCCAGGTTTAAGTTTGATATTGGTTTATGAATTATGTTCATAAACCAATAATAATCAGTTAGGTAAGTTCTTACCAATCTACATCACAATCACAATCACAAAATCGTTTTAACCCATGTTTGCCCATAGATAATAACGGCATAAGCGTTGAAGTAAACCTTTCCTGATGTTTCAGTGTAAACCAGCAATATTCGCCTATACGTATCCTGAAAATAGCCTTAATCTACGCGCGTTTATCCCTTTTACAAGCATAATAAATTTGACTTGCTCCCCTAATGTAGAGTAGGGTTGGGGCGACTTTTAGACGCGCAACATATTTTGGTCGACCAGCGTTTGAGTACCTCTGTAGTCGGCCTGCGTGTAGCTGTTTAACTCAACAGCAAATCAATTAAGGAGATTCTGTACTTTATGCTTCGACGAATAAAATTAAGCCTTGTTATGCTAACAGTCCTCATGTTGACCTCGTTAACCATCACAACGGCTTGCGGAGATAGTGAGTCTGCTGTAACGAAAAGAGAAATCGTTTTTGCAGGACTAAACTGGGATAGCGCTCTAATTCAGAATGGCGTAGCCAGATACATTGTTGAACACGGTTATGGCTATCCCACTTCCCACATTGAAGGAGCCACGGTCCCATTATTCGAGGGATTACGTAAGGGTGATATTGACATCACTATGGAAATATGGCTCCCAAATCAACAGGCCGTATGGGATAACGCCATCAAGGCTGGGGAAGTCATGTCAGTTGGCAAGAGCTTGGAAGACAACTGGCAGAACACGTTCCTAATTCCTGACTATGTGGCAGAAGCCAACCCAGGCCTAAAGTCAGTTGAAGATCTTAAAAAAGATGAATACAAATCACTTTTTTCAGAACCAGATAGCGGTGGAAAAGCAGTGCTCATAGGGTGTATAGCTCAGTGGGCATGTCGGGGGATTAATGAAGGCCAACTGAAAGCTTACGGTTTAGAAGACCATGTGGAACTTCGTGACCCCGGTACTATGGCAGGATTGAACGGAGCAATTTCCGGTGCATACAAGAAAAAGAATCCTGTTCTTTTCTACTACTGGGGACCAACAACACTGTCGCATGAGTTGAATATGGTAGGATTAGAACAACCTCCCATTTCAGACTGCCCTGGTGCAGACCCGACGTTGGGTTGTGAGATTCCGGCAGCGGAAGTTCTCATCTCAATGCATGTTGACCTTGTAAACGACGCCCCAGAACTAATCGGGTTCTTCCGTAATTGGGACTGGAACGCTGGTAATCAGCTAGCCGCCGAAGGTTGGCACAGTGAGAACAAAGATGCAGCCGAAAGCTCCGATGCAGCTTATACGGCAACCGCCGTTTGGTACCTAAAGAACAACGATGGTTGGAAAACATGGTTGCCTGAGGCCGAATTGGCGAACGTAGAGAAATCGCTCGCTGAAAATTAAGTCTAACTCTTACATATAAAATAAAAAGACCCACGACCGAAAGGCGTGGGTCTTTTTATTTTATTATCAACTTAAGCATGTCCCCAAAGGGACACAAACACCCAACCTTATCCCTTACTTCTCTGCAAAATAAATCCCTGGGATATTCTATCTATGATGATCGCCATTATAACGATAGCTAAGCCCGCTATGAAGGCTTCTCCTTGTTCCATCTGGCCCATAGACCTTAGAACTTCAATGCCAAGACCACCCGCTCCTACCATCGCGGCTATTACTACCATGCCCAAAGCCATCATGATAGTCTGATTAATCCCAGCCATTATAGTAGGAATCGCCATGGGAATTTGAACTTTTAACAGAAGCTGGAGAGAAGTAGATCCGAAAGACCTACCGGCCTCGACCACCGAGGGATCCACTTGTCTTATTCCCAAATTTGTTAACCTTATACACGGCGGCACTGCATAAAGGAAAGTGGCTAAGACAGCTGCTACATTCCCTAATCCAAAAAGCATTATCCCGGGAATCAGATAGACAAAACTAGGCATAGTCTGCATTGCATCCAATACAGGACGAATCGCCTTCTCAGCAAAATCATTTTTTGCTGCCAATATACCAATTGGTATGCCAATTGCGATGGTCACAGTCACTGCAATCAAAAGTATTGATACGGTTATCATAACAGGATCCCACAGGTTCACAGATGCCATGGCTATTAAACCAACTGCGGAACTAATTGCAATTTGCTTAGAGGCTACGCGCCAAGCCAGAAAGCACACAGCTCCAATGAAGACAGGCCAGGGTATCCATATCAAGAAATCCCTCAATTTCCCGATAGCAAGTTTGAGATTATCGCTAATCACATCAAAGAACCAGCCGAAATTAACCACAACCCAATCAATTACACCATCAATGCCATTATGCAGAGTAGGTCCAATATTAAAGGGAAAGTCTAACGCGAATTCTGCTTCGTTCATCCGTATTGTTAGTGAAAGTAACAGAAAGGAAATTACGATCACTAAGAATTTTGGAATGCCTTTTAATCTACCATAAATATTATCTTCATCAGACACCTTAGGTTCCAACATAACCTTAGTTATATTTCTCATGACATTGGCCAAAACATTCTCCCTTCTATTTCTTAATTTAAATTCAACGTAGATTTAATGTTGTTAAGCATTGATCAATCTCCATGAATAGATACCTCAATTAATTATTGTTTTTCAGTCATATACTTCAGAAGCAATTACTCGTAATACGTCTCGGCGTGTAGCAACTCCTATACATCTGTTTTCCTTATCTATCACCGGCACTGGATGGTCTGACTCTATAAGAGTCGGTAGCAGGTCTTCCAGTATAGTATCTGATGAAATTACTTCTACAGATTGGTCAAAATATTTATAGAGTGGCTTCTTTTCAGACCGTTTTATCACATCCAGAGTTTCTCGACGTATGAGGCCCTTAAAAAGCCCGTTTTCCTCCACGCAAATCGCGTATGCACTATCGGACACCGCCATCGAGCTCCTTAGTGTTTCTAGCGTATCCGAATCCTTTACGACGATTTCGGGTTTCCTCGCAATAGTCCCAGCCTGTATTACCTTCGTCTTCTGAACTCCTAAAGTAAACTCTCGAACAAAATCATCAACTGGTCTCGTAACAATTTCCTGAGGAGTTCCTATCTGAATAATCTCACCGTCTCGCATTATGGCAATACGATCACCTACCGTCACAGCTTCATCCAAATCATGTGTTATAAAAACAATAGTTTTATGTATCTGTCTCTGAAGCTCTGCAAGTTCTAATCGCATTTGTCTCCTTATCAGCGGATCAAGACCACTGAACGGTTCATCCATCAGCAGTATGGAAGGTTCTACGGCCAAGGCTCTGGCTATCCCTACACGTTGTTTCATGCCTCCACTTAATTCTCGTTGGCGGGAATGTTCCCATCCGGTAAGTCCTACTCGTTCTAACATCTCTAACGCCACTGCTTTACGACGCTCTTTACCCACGCCCTTGATTTCCAATCCATAGGCTACATTCTCTAGAACATTTTTGTGCGGCAGCAAACCAAAATTTTGAAACACCATCGACATCTTAGATCGCCTGAATTGAAGTATTTCATCGGTATTAAAGGTGGTAATATCTTCCCCATCAACAATAACCTCCCCTGACGTGGCTTCAATCAACCTGATTAGGCAACGAACCAACGTAGACTTGCCACTTCCTGACAAACCCATAACTACAAAGGTTTCTCCAGGATAAACCTTGAACGAGGTGTTACGTAGAGCAACAACTAATCCGAGTTCTTGTTGGATTTCTTCGCGGGTTTTATCACGATAGGAATCTTCAAGGACTTGGCTCGGGTTGTTCTGCCCAAATACTTTCCATAGGGAGTTTACGACGATTTTGGGATCCTCATTTTGGACGATATCCGTGTTCAGATCATCATCTCGTGCCGTATCCATGCTATCTCTCATAAGCTATCACTCCTGTATGAACGCACTTCATTTTAACAGATATATATGATTAAGGTTTTTTCACTAATCCAACAACGCCTTACTATACCTACACTGAATTATGTATAATTCAAAATATTGAGGTGTAAACGTTGGTGTTTTGTGCTAAATGCGGAGACGAACTCCAGATTGATTCAGCTTTTTGTGGAAAGTGTGGATCAGCCCAATCAAAATCCATTTCTCCTGAAATAGCGGATAGAGGAATGGTGAGATTCGGAGAGGCAATATCTATGGCAATTCGTAATTATTTTGTTTTCAAAGGGAGATCAACCAGAGCTGAATATTGGTGGTGGATTCTTTTCTTAGTTCTTGCAGCAATACCAGCAACCATTATTAGTTTTATCATTCCCTTTTTGGGTGAAGCCTTTCGTCTTTTTACAATAATCCCCTCTATATCTCTAACCACTCGACGATTACACGATATTGGCAAATCCGGATGGTGGCAGCTGTGGTTTACCCTGTTTATGTTTGTGATATGGACCTCTTTTGGTGTATCGATTGCTATATATTTTATTCTGGACATGGATGAGTGGGTTTTCATACTACCTTTATGCATAAGTATCATTCTCTCAATAATTGCATCAATATGGTGGATAGTTTGGATGTGCAGAAGAAGCGATCCTGGCCCAAACAGATACGACTCATTCGTATAGGTCATACCATGGCATTTCCCAGACAATGTATCAACTCTGCAATATGTAATCTGTGGAAAATGCACGCCAAAAGCTCTACTGTATTGATCAATTAGTTTGGTCTAACAAACCTTCCACATGATCAGAGAAAGCAGCACCTTTGAATCGAGTCCCACAGCAGACCCAACCCATTCTTTCAATACCGGAGGGGTCAAGAATTTTTACTCGATAGATTGCCTGACCACTTCCAGCCCATTGATAGGGTCCTTTCTTTAAGAACAGTCTTCTGTCGGAAAAAATAAAGGTATAGCCATTATCTTCGACCCAACGTAGAAGCCCCTTCCGAGATCGATCAGTACCCTTTCGCCACAACCAAACATACAAATATAAGATTGCACCCCAAAATATAAGCGTAAAAATCAACGAAGTTTGCACGATCGAATTATACAGAAATAAAAACCCAAATCAGATAACTACGGGAGAGTCTGATAGCAGGATAATTAACCTCATTGGGTCGAAAGTTCAAACGCGTGCCCGATCCTACACAATAGTGGCTCTGAAAGGGGATGTCCCACAAATTGTATACTCAACGGTAATCCATCTTGGTTAAGGCCACACGGCACTGATAGGGTGGGATATCCGTTGTAGTTGAATGGAACTGCAAAGCGTTGAAACGCAGGGTCACGGTTTAAATCTAATCCTCCATACATTTGTTCCATTGTAATTTCATTGGGAGGACCTGGCATAGAAGGACATACAATCACATCCACATCACGCATAGCTAGCCGAACTAATCCGTTGCATTCATTGCGTTTATCGTTACCCTTTACATAGTCCAACGCACTAACCTTCGCGCCAATATCCAACCACTCTCGAAAATATAATCCATAGTCGTCCCGGCGAGAGGGATAGAAATCACGATGCGCTGCAAGAGCTTCTACAGAACAAAGAGTAGACCAATACGATGCGTATTGGTCTACATCTGGCATCTTTACTTCCACAATATCTGCTCCTAAATTTTCTAGAGCTGCCACACTATCTAGAACTGCATGGGAGAGCTCAGGATCAATTCCGCAGGTAACATAGTCCTTATCTAGTCCAACACGTATGCCTTCTATATCTTGTTCTATGTTTGCAAGACTATCTGATGGATCCATGGGTATGGTGGTGGAATCATTTGGATCGACGCCAGATATAGCATCCAACATAATTGCGGCATCTATCGAGCTTCTGGTGAGTGGTCCTACATGGTCTAGTGATTCAGCTAAAGCTAATACTCCATAACGACTTACTCTTCCCCACGTTGGCTTCAACCCAACCACTCCACACGCCGCTGCGGGAAATCGAATTGATCCACCCGTATCACTCCCCAAAGAGCCATAGCACAACCCAAGAGCGGTAGCGACACCAGATCCACTCGAGGAAGCTCCAGCCCATCGTTGGGTATCCCAGGGATTCAACGGGACATCAAAAGACGGATTATACCCACCCATCGCACCTTCTGTAAGATTTAGTTTCCCCAAAATAACACCACCCGCAGAAGCCAAGCGATAAACCACAGTGGCATCGAAATCCGGAATGTGATTTTCCATAACCTTGCAACCCCCCATAGTTCTCACTCCATTGGTAAAACAGAGATCCTTAACTGCTATTGGAACCCCGTGCAAAGGGCCTTTGTAATTACCCTTTCTTATTTCGTCTTCGGCAAGTCTCGCTGCTCGCATAGCATGATCACCCATCACCGTAGCATAACTCTTATAATGGGGGTCCAAGGCACCTATGCGCTCAAGCATAGCTTCTGTAACTTCCACAGCAGAAATATCTCGCTTCTTCAGCAAACTTGCCAATCCTGCTATTGTCATATAATGAAGTTGCGTACTAGACATAATCGATTCCTCTTGTTGAAAATTGGCTCAACATCTGTCATTTGGTAGTGCCGGACCTAGTTATAAACCCACGTAAATTGCCAACTAGCTATCATTTTTACCTGGTTAATACAGATTCAGTTTACCAGGATTACCAGCTAAAAAACTCCCATCAACTACCCTACTATAGAGTGGATTCTCACATAAACCTGATGCTTTAGCACAGACCTAATGGAAAATATGAGAACATGATAAAAAGTTTTGTCATTCTCTATGCCGGCAATATAGATTTCGCGGATAAAGGCTTCGGCTGCACCCCTGCTAACGAAAGAAATTACAAAAAGGAATTATTCATGGAACAGTTGCGACTGTTTGCTGAAGATGTTATTCCAGCGTTTAGAGTATGCATTACCCAAGATACTCTCAAGCTACCAACGTTTAGTCATTTACACGCAGGGGATCATAGGTCCCAGGCTTGCAGCTTCCACCATATTTCAGATACAAATCTTGATGGTGTATAACTTTGTTTGAATTAGCTGACGGGAGAAACTCATTCTTCATGTGAATGAACCGAAAAGTTGTTCGCAACTTGCCACATATACCATGATCCAATAGACCTGTAAGGTTTCCATTTATTAGTAACTTCTGCAACATCATCCAAACCTCTAGTCTCACCGTTAAAGTAAGTCAAACGGACCCCTCTCATAAGGCCCACATCCTTTGGGGCAAATATGTCTAATCGCCCAAGCGCAGCTATTTGGAACATTTGTGCAGTCCAGATACCAATCCCTTTAAACTTTATTAATCTATCTACCACTTCGTAATCATCCAAGTTTCTTAAATCGGTCAATAACTTCGGGCTTTCGTTCACTGAACACGCAATGGATTTTATATATCGACATTTTGGCCGTGACAAACCCATGGAGTTAAGAGCTGATTCCGAAACGGCCAGTAGGATGTCAGCGCTAAAATTCTCTGTATTCAGCAATTTGTGCAATCGAGTTCTTACACTATTTGCCGCAAGGGTCGATATTTGCTGAGAAATAATGGAATTAACCAGAGTATCGAATAGATCTACTTGAGACGCTTTTGTGGATAACAAACCTGGTTTTCCATAGTTGGTAACTAAAGGCACCAAATACGGATCTCGCCCAATCAAATATTTTTTTATGTCTGGCCAATCGTACATAAAAACCCTCTTTATATAACAACCTTCTAACAAGACTAGTTAAATCTCTTAACTCATTGTTTTTAAGGAATTGAATGATCCTCTGCAATATTTCATTGGAAGCTCAAATACACTAGCTTTAACATACAGTAAATAAGGGAAATGAGGTTCAAGTAACACTTTATTATTTAAAATCTTGTTTGTTTTTGGCTAATGTCCATAATTAAACAAGGAGAATCCAGCATAAGTTGAGCAACCCCTGCAGGCCCTTCCCCACCCACCATCAGCCGGATGAAAGACCATCAATCCTATCACCGACACTATGGTGCCAATTACGAGAAATAAGCCCGTTTGCATTTTCGAACCTATAATACTCCTCCTGAAATCTTAGTCCGTGTATGATGGCTAGGTGTTATGTCAATGTCAATTCAATGAATATGCTGAATTGCACGATATCTAGTGGGCCACTAGTGATCACAATTGGACCACTGAGACCTTATTACTTTAGATTCATAACAGGAAATATACGTAAAGTAGCATTCACATAAGATGTGAAACAACATTCAAAAATAGATAGGCAGGAAGAAAAATGAAATTACACGGTCTAATATTTACCGTTGGAAATTCTGCGTGGACTTCTGCGTGGACTAACCCCATAGAAGCCCTGGGAATAGTTGGGTTTGGCATTCTCATCATCTTCGCCTTTAGAAAGATGATTTTCCCTCTAATGCTACGTCTTGCCCACATAAGCCAGTTAGATCTTAAGGGAAGACTAATAGGTTCCATAAAGCTCCCACTAACGCTAGGCATACTAATTTTAAGTGGATATCTGGCTATAGTTATCCCCTTAAACCTTTCATCCGAACACCTAGAAGCTGTGAATCATTCAGTAGGTGTTCTAGGATTGGTATTAGGCATCATAACGGTAGCCTTGATCACGAGCACCTCTTTTAGCTGGTACATAGAAACCGTAGCTCCACGTACCCAATCCACATTAGATGATCACCTAATGCCCCTTATCCGACGCATGGTCGTAGGAACAATCTACGCCCTTGGAGGGCTCATTATCCTTGACCAACTGGACATCAGTATCAGCCCTCTTATTGCTGGACTCGGTTTGGGCGGTTTAGCTGTAGCCCTCGCGATTCAACCAACCCTTGCAAACCTCTTTGCTGGCACTTATGTCCTTGCCGAAGGAATCATTGAATCATTAACCTGGAAACTACATAGAACTAGAAGGCGGGGAAATAAGCGGTTCTGTGATAGACGTAGGCTGGCGAAGTACTAGGATCAGGACGTGGACCAACAATTTAGTTGTGATTCCGAATTCTAGATTTGCCGAAACTATTATAACCAACTACGCAGAACCTCATTCTGGAGTCAACGTAGCTCTATATTGTGGTGTCAGCTACGAGACAAATTTAACTCACCTTGAGCGAGTTTGTCAGGAAGTAATGGATACGGTCATACATAACAGCCATTACGCAAACGAAAAATGGGGTGGTTTTTTTGGCCTAAAGAGTTTCGATGATTCAAACATAACATTTTGGCTGTATGTCCAAGCCAATGATAGGCTCTCAAGTTTCAGCTTAAAGACAACTCTTATGCAAAATCTGCATGATCGTCTAAACAACGAGGGAATAGTAATTAACTACCCTGTACGGACCTTGCATTGGGCACCACCTGCCAACGCACCCGGAATCCCGATAAGCTAAAAGAGTTAGGATAAATGACGAATTCTAAAGCATTACTTGCAAATAAGGTGACTCCTCGCCTGAAATCACTTTATATACGGATAAAATGCTAGACAATAAGTTAGTTATTATAAGACTGAGGTCCTTGGTTCGAGTCCACGTTGGCCCACTATAATTTTTGAACTTAAATTCAGGTGATTTGAGTGATTTAAGTGGGATGGGAATTTTACCGTGGCCGAGCCTAACAAAACCAAAGCCGAAACAATTTTAAATGTGCCAGTTTCTTTACTAGTTAAACCATTTGTCGTGACGTTGGATGCAAAACCCATTACGCTATCAAGTAACGGACAGCAGATTTCTTTTGAACATATTCATGAAGGCAGCGTCTAGGTCATTGTGAAGGAAAATCGATGCAATAAACAGCAGAACGAAGAGACGTGCCAGCCCCTACAAAAAGTTACTGACATTTTTGTCAATATAGCTAGTTAATCGAATTATGTGGAGTATTTAATGTTGCTAAAAGCAAAGTGCTAGCTCATATTTTACTGTTATATTTTCTGCTTTAACATTCGCATGGGTCACATGTGCATGGGTCACATTTGCAGTTTGGATTATCACATTTTGAGTTTTCAGATTTCGACATTAGGAACTCCTTTTACTTAAGACCTGACTAAGTCTTATTCTAGCCTTGATTTTCCAATCTATCAAAATGCTAGTTGGGGTTATTAAGTGGTCCTTAAAAAACTTCGCTCTATGGCAATCCTGCGGACTCTCAGGACATAGTAAAACCCACAGGAATTATCTCAAATGCATACTGGAATGGTAATATTTGAGGATGGCAGAAAAGAAACAATATCCAATCCAATTAGATTCGGAAATTAAGCAAGCATTAGATGCTCACAGGAAGATTTCCAACCCTAAGGGGTATCTGGCATGCTAGAAGATATGACTAGGATATCTGGCATGCTAGAAGATATGACTAGGAATAATTTTATACACTTTCAAACTAATTTAGGGGACTATAATGAAAAGCATTAATATTTCGTACAAAGTACCTGCAGTAAATGCATCCGAAGTCGAAGACGCCCTGAAAGCTCATGCTGAACATATGAAGGCCAGCTATCCTGCTGACAATCCAAGAGGAGACAATCCATTGGATGCTTGCTTTACCAAGGCTGAAGAGTTTAATAACCCCACAAACCCAGGAGATGGGAAGACAGGCAATATTATATTCACGCTGAATGAAAAATGGAGTGAAGTAGAGCATATTCAAGCCCATATAGGTAGAACTCTAGAAGCATCTCATGCCGAGAAATTCATAGCTACTATGCAATCTCATGCTACTGTTTCAGTTATGGGTGAAATCTTTTATGACATGAATGGCTGAATAATCGATTAACATAAACCTATAAAATTATTCTTTACATTTCCGCAACCACATTTAACTTTTAGCCATAGGTTAATTTCTGGGTGAAGACTATATGGTAATACATATGTTTGGATTAAACCCAGGAGAAGAACAAATAGTTGGTGATCGGATAATAGAAGCGCTTTACCAGCACAGTACTCGGAGCACTTTCGTTCTATTATAACAAGCCGTCATTTAGGCATATAATGTTTAATTTACGGGCCAATAGCTCAGCCGGTTAGAGCGCAGTCCTGATAAAACTAAGCAATCTGCGTATTGCCTATATCGATAGGAGAAGGTGCCATTAATTTCCATATATAGCGCTTATTATCCGTTTTTCTCGTAATCCAACCGATCTTTGCTGGACTGGAAAAACTTGTTCATCTGATCCTGTTCTGTGTAACCGGATTTGCCTGCATGTGGCTCCAGATATTCTTTGAAGCGCGGGTGCTCTAGCGCACGGGTCATGATTTCTTTCGCGACTAGTTGCATTTCTTTTAGGTTTTTATCCGATTCCCATACTCTGTAATACAACCCTAAATCTAGAGTCCACCAACTACCTTCAAACTGAGCATCTGCCTTTGATAACATTTCCCTTTTGGCATACTCTTCCGCAAACCATAGCAGAGAGTATTTCGGATAGTCGCCGTCCATGTCTCTAGGAGGAATTACATACAACGGCTCGAAATGTGAACGTAATCTCAAGGCCCACTGGGCTTGCACTATTGTAGCACCCGCACCCCAAAGCTTAAAAAGCAACTGATTTACTGCCGGACCATACCAATCGAACCCCTCAATTGAGTCTCCTTCTATCTCGATTTGCCAGGGATGGAACGTTGACATTAATGGGTCTCGAGCTGGCCTTTCTTTCTTCTCGATTTGCCTCTTCATCTCTGGAATATTACAGTTCATCCAGTTTTCCCCTGGCAATTGCACAGAAGGATCATCTTTATACGCCTTTTCTAACTTCCTTATTATCTGATAATCGTAAGGCCAAGGTTCATGTAACTGATAGGTGTTAAAGAGCAGACTATATATTTGGTCTTTTATGTCCGTTCGTATCGGCATCAGATTGTTTGCCATATTATAAAAACATAGCGGTCTCACCGCCGTCCAAATAGATCACCTGACCCGTCATCCAGCTTGATGCCGGACTCGCTAGATACACAGCCAACAGGCCGAGGTCGCGTAGGGCAGTTAATCTTCCCATTGGAATCATGCCTTCTATCTTCATACGCTGTTCGGGCTTTTCCAGAAACGCCCTCGTCATATCAGTTTCAAACCAACCAGGCCCTATACCATTGACACACACGTTGTACGACGCAAACTCCGTAGCAAGTACCTTTGTTAGCATATTCAAACCAGCCTTACTCGCACTGTATGCTGACCCTCCCACAGTAGCCTTTGTTCCTGATGTGGAAGAAACGTTAATGATTCTACCAGACCTGCGTTCAAGCATCTGTGCAGCCACAGCACGACAGCAATAGAAAGGACCACTCAAGTTAGTTTTCATTATGCGATTCCAAGCAGCATCACTGAAAGAATCCAGTGAGGCTGAACCACTGATGCCTGCAACGTTAACAAGGATGTCTATCTTTCCCATCTTATTAGTTGTATAAGAGACCATTTCGTTAACACTTACCGAATCAGTAACGTCGGTTTTTAGTGCCAGCGATCTCCTATCCAAAGATCTGATCTCGCTGGCAACTTCCTCCACTTCGCCTAGAGTTCGAGCAGCTACGGCAACATCCGCCCCAGCCTCCGCCAACGTTAGCGCGATGGTTCTCCCTATCCCACGACCTCCTCCGGTTACTAGCGCTGTGTTTCCGCTCAGACTAAATTCTTTGAGCATCATGAACCTCCTATCAGTGCAATTGTTTTTCTGTTTTTGGGGAATAATGTGTATGGGCTAAAAAATAACGCCCCTTAGATTCTCACTACGGGGTTTTTTCATGTCTAGAAATGATCATGACCTAAGGGTATTAGGACTTCTGGCCGCAGACATGCAAAGTAGTTAGACCCAGGATCAGGGTATCAGATTGTACCCCTAATAACACACCATACATCAACCTACACGATGACCCACCCTCTCCGTGTTAACTAGCATATTATTTAGTTTGTCCTAATTAGTCCCTATAAGCCATCTTTTCTTTTAACACGATACGGTGGTCGTTTTTAGAAAATTTGCATGTGGGAAACAGCCTAATTAGTTGTTCCAGAAATGCAGCCATCTGCTTCGACTTATAGATCAAGGTTTGACGGTCGTCCCCACAACATGAATAGGCGTTGGCACAGATAACGAGGACGGTACTACGGTTTGAATAATTTGATTCGACTGATTCGCCTTAGCAACATCCTATAAGGAATGTCATAAGGGCAAGCGTTAAGGTAATAACTAAAAACCTTATAGCGGGGCTTTGGATTTTAAACTATCCATTTTATGATTTTAAAGAGAGGGAATATGACATGACAATCTATTAGTGCGAAGCTATTTTTTCTTTCAAAACAACCGCCTTTTTCAGCTAGAACTCTCGTTCGCCATGACATACTCAAGCCGATGGTTCAACCTTGCGCTAATTTTGTCAACTATTACTACTACCCCTCAGGCACAAAGGGTTTATCTATTGGATAAACTGAAAAAGTGAGTGGCAATAGGCTTTTCCCATTGCTGCTATAATAGCAAGGTAGGTAAAATTTCGTTTTCATAAGGTTGCAGAATCTATTTCTATGAAAGTTTTTATTTCTCTTTTAACCATAGTGTCAATGAGTCTACTCATCTCTTGCTCGAATTCAGATAGTACTGTATCGCGTGGTCCTCAGATGGAAGGGGCTACATTTGATAACTATGAAATGGCTATTGCTACAGCTCCAACCTCTTCCAGATCAACTGATATGAAAAACCGTTCCAGCATATCAGAGGACTCTAGGATCCAAATATGGGGAAACATATCCCTACAGGTCCAAAATATATCAAAGGCTATGAAACAAATAGAGGATTTGGTTAATCAATACGATGCCAGAGTTACATCCTCCGAATCAGGTGACTCTTACAACATCAATACGATGCCAGAGTTACATCCTCCGAATCAGGTGACTCTTACAACAAATATGCACGTATATCTATTCTGGTACCCAAAGAATCGTTCGAGGAACTAATTCAAGATATCAACGACGTAGGCAGCAAAGTCACTAGTGAAAATATTAGTTCCGCTGACGTTACCGAAGAATTCGTTGACATTGAAGCCAGATTAAGTGTAATGAGAGAAACGGAAAATCGCTTCATTACACTGTTTTCTGAAACATCCTCTGTAGAAGAAGTATTGACCGTAGAGAAAGAATTAATGAGACTAAGAGGAGATATAGATAGTCTCGAAGGACGAATGCAATACCTCAATAAAACTACCAACAATTCTGTTTTGAACGTTAATTTGACAGAAGAAGTACCAATTACTGGAAATGATTGGAGTATTTTTGATTCCTTAGACAATTCTGTAAGGGATTTTGTTTCTTTTTCCAGGCAAATCGCCAGTTGGCTGATAAACGCGATAGTTTTTTCACCCATAATTATTGGAGCAGGATTACTCCTCTTTTGCGGGAATAAATTCAGAAAAAGATACATAAACCGTCGTAAGAAATAGTTGCATTTTTAAAGACGTCTAAAATTAGGGAACAGTGGCAACCCAACTACTGATTTGGGCATAGAGGATGCTGCTTTCAAAGTAATAGGGTTAGGGATTAGGTAAATAACCCAATGATTCAAAACTTTACTCTGTTGAGAAGATAGGGTTATTAAAATAGATCTGAAACTGGCTTCTATACTGCTATGAAAACTCATAGCATGGTTTTTAAACCATTCAGGATAAACTTCACCCCAAGTCCGATGCTTAGCATCTAGTTGAATCGGGGTATCGGTTTTTTGAGGGTAATATCCCAGATAAATCTTTTGCCTGACTGCCCTTATATGTTAGTTTTCGGAGGGTTGTACATTGGATAGCCTACCCACGAACAACCCAGCGATAGCGACACTGATAGAAAGTAGGCTTATAACGATTAATACCGCGGCTAGATTGTTAAATATGTCCTGTAGGAACCCTGTCAGTAATGGGCCAGTGGCCAGACCAAGAGAAATATTAGTGAACAAGAAAGCGTGTCCTACAGGGATTTCCTGAATGCGAATGTCACGAAGGTGGAAAGTAACTGTTAACAATATTGGGAAGAACACCTGCGATAGACCATTCACCACTGCCGCGATGAGTAGCAGCGGAAGAGAATCCGTCAATACTAGCATGACAAAGCTGCAAGGCATGGCGAGCCCACACAGGTATAGGGCGTTCGCCCGCGTTTTCCAATTAGCGGCGATCCGGCTTATGCCGAAACTGGTTATGCCGCATACCAAGAAAGTCAAAGCGAGTACCGCACCAGAAACGGTTAGAGAAACGTGGTACCTATCCAGCATATACGTAGGATAGAAGACAAGGAAGCCAGCAGTGGCCAGATTCGCGCCCATGAGCCCGAAACCTGCTATCCACAACTCCTTATGGCGAAGCACCCCTTTCAGTAATCTGGGCTCCATCCGGGCATTGCGTAACTG
>Ga0209089_10001141_pt1 | contig 24195 bp, 9 predicted proteins | sample ArcticOcean_MG_C_FD_187431 | JGI IMG/M metagenome (GOLD analysis project Ga0209089, IMG submission 187431) | Marine microbial communities from western Arctic Ocean - ArcticOcean_MG_CB2_150 (SPAdes) (version 2) | ecosystem: Environmental > Aquatic > Marine > Oceanic | place: Arctic Ocean: Canada... | reverse complement strand
TAAGCATTGCGTAACTGAGAAGCATCTAAGAAGTGTAGACAATTCTAATGTTGCGGTTGCTTGCCGTCCCCCCGAATGAGGGTATACATGAGTACCTGTTGCCCTCGTTCATCCTCATACAGAACGATCTGAGTATTAATATTTAACGTAAAGCAGAGAGTTGGAAGGGATTGCTCTTTACAGTCCTACTAAGGAGGTCATTCCTCAACTGATATAATCTATCAATTCTAGTAGCTTTTTCCTCAGCCCCCATCTTCAAATCAAATCTTACTCTTTTAATCCTAGCATTAAGATCATTAACCATCCTCCCTCTCTTTCTTAAGAACCCCTTATACTTTAACAGGCTACCTTTCTCCTCATAGATTTCAAGATAGCTATCCATATGCCCAAGCTTTCTGGAGAGATTCATATCTTGTACAGTTTGTTCCAGCTCTTTTAATCTATCATAAAATATAGTACCGGACTTAGTATTCCTAATAGGTGAAGACTTGAACACCCTTCTTGCCATGTAGTGATCCGAGAGTTCAGTAGCTGGTCTCTCAGGAAAGTCCCCAACACTTCTTGTTACGTAATCAGCAACAGCTAAAGACTGCAACCCAACCCAGCCAAAGTAACCAATAATTAAATGCTCAAGTTGGTAAGGTGAAAGCTTTAGTTTATCTACAGGAATATGCTCAAGTAATTCTGATGCAAGTATAGCTGTCTCCGATGTGTACTGACCATACCTTTTACTTGGTGACAACCCTCTACTACCCATAGGTTCTATATCTCTATCGAAAAATATATTCCTATTCATAGCAACCTCTACAAAAGGCTTAACTACTTGTGGTATCGGGACAATACCAAACTCCCTAGATACTAAGGTCTTTATCCCACTCACCAATGCCCCACCATAATCGGGATCTTTCCCTCTCGCCATATCAAGTGCCCTCCATGTCATATTCCCAACAATAGAAAACTCATGCGGCTTAGGTATATTAAATCTAGTATCAGTACCGGGGAATTTAATCTGCCAAAAAGAATCCTTATCCCAGTCAGGTCTCTCCTGCCACTCCTCATCATCTTCAAAATACATAGATTCAAACAAGGAAGCAAGCACCACCATACCTGCAACTACTGCGGCTGGTTTTGGATTATCTAAGATTGCTCTACCTGTCTTGTACTTACCTTGTATCATGGCGTTTGCGAAGGGGGTAAGCGAGGTCACGAGCTTAACCCAATCAGCACCCCCGTGAAGAGTGAAGTCCATGATATCTCTTGCTTCAAAGGCTGCTTCAGTCCGACTCTTCCCCTCCTTTAATAGTTTATTAAATAGCTTAGCTCTGTTTGCATTCTCTAACTGATCACCCCACTTGGAATACTTATCCAAGAGATTCACCCCCATCTTCTTAGCCTTCTTGTATGCAGATAAAAAGGCTTGATCTGTTTCAGGATTTTCTACTATGTATCCTGTTGTCAACTCCTTATTAAGAAGAGTCTCTGCATATTTAGGATCATCTCCTCTGGTATATGCGAACTGGATGTATGCACCTGACACCAGCATCTCTGCCTTCTTGAACTTATCCTTTCTAAGAGATTCATATCCAGCATATGCATTATTTATTAAGTTGAATCCTATATCAGTAGTACCAGCCGTAGTTATTGTATCCTTTATAAGGTTATTATATTTAAACACAGGCATGGCTGTTACTATCTTAGTAAATAATCCCTTGGCGGCAATGGCGTGCTTGAAACCAGGGAACTTAGTCTCTGTGCTTAATGCAGTTAGTGACTTGTAAAGTAACTCATGGTTTACATTAAACATTTTCTCTACACCATCCTGCTTGACACGAACAGTATTTGAGTGGCTGGTTGGTAAAAAGTGTGGCTCAACAATCATCTGAGATGAGTCCATAGGATTCCTAATCTCTAATGCTGACCTGATTGTAGTGTTAGCCGCATCATTTTTAACGGATGCATCTATAATATGTAGCCAGTTATGGAGAAGGTTATTGAAGGGATCACCTATAGGTTTGCTTGAACCCTTCAATCTCTTAACACCTGCCTGACCAGTAAGAGAATTATAATCAACAGGGTTGCCGTTCTTACCATCACCTATTTCTTCCTCAAATAACCTATAGAATGGGACATAATATTCCTTCTGAAAATTATCTGCAGATTTTTTAGAGAGAAGCCCCATCTTAACACCGAAATCAACAACAGAATTATTCATTGCTGATACCTCTTTCCATATACTGTCATATAGCACCTCTCTCGATACTATTGTACCAGTGGCGGCATTCTTAACTCTTCCCTGGTTCCATGTCAACCCTCTGGCAATTTCATCAGGACTAAAAAAAGTTTCTTTACCTTCCTCCATTAGAAAATGTGCCCTCTTATAAGCCCCAAATCCAAAGAACTGTTGTCTCTCCTGTACTGTGCCGAGTGGTTTGAGTATATCAAACAGTCCCTTCATCTTTGTATTAAGTACAGTCTCATTAACTATCACACCATCAACTTCTCTTTGCTGAACTGTAACACCAGCATACTTTAAGAGTGTAGTTATTATTCCATCTGCCCGTCCTGCTAGTCTTGATACCATGTATTCAGTAACTCCTATCTCATCCTTTATAACTGCATAAGGATCAGCTAGTGTCCACTTAAGGCTCTGTAAAATATTCCTCCACCATCCCCCTGGATTAGCATCAGTCTTATTGTCATATATCTTATTCCATGCCTGCCTATCTAACTCAGTGAGATTAGTCCTGCTAAAGGAACCTTCCTGAGATGACCCCCTTCTTTGTAGTGAGGTGTCTATATCAGAAGTCATGGTATCAATCACATAATCACTAGCCCTCCCCGTATCTCTTGGCTTTCTGAATGTGTCAGCAGTCTCGGATAATAATGCCCTGACATCTCCCTCTGTCAGGTCAAGTTGCTTTAGTCCTAATGTTTTGGCAAATGAATTGTATACCTTACGTAACCATGCAGTTATACTCTCAACTACTGTAGCATTCTGTCCCTCAAGATCGTTTGCAAAATCTGCAATCACTTCCTGTGCAGCTATGGAACTTTTCTCTGAATAAGTTAGCTCACTAAATTCTTTGTTCTCATTAATAAGATCTAACTCTTCTGTAAACCTATCAGGCATATGAGTTTCTACTAACTCCTGAAGCTCAAGGAACTCCTCAGCAGTTATTATATTTTGTATCCCATGACCAATGCCTTCATGCCATAGTGTCTGAACAACATCCTTCTCAGAGTAGTGTTCATTTGCTACGATGTAGATTGTATTATTCTTTGGACTATATACTCCCTTGAATTCCAAAGACTTATCTGTGGCGATAACAATATTAGCACTACCTGGGAACTGCTTCCTGAATTTTTCTACAATATTAGTTACAACTTCAAGGCTTACAGGTACAGCACCTTCTGGTGGATCTTCAGATAGACGAAAATATTTCTGCCTCCAAACTTCTTTTTCTTCCTCACTCATTTTATCCCAAGCTGAAAGCTCTTCATCTAAACCTGCCTCAAGATCCTTAGCTACTTCTTTAGGATCGAACTGCTGCTCTGTCAGGATATTCTCTGCATCATTATCTAAATCCTGTTGATCCTCAACTGATAGCTCTGATGAGTCTACTGTACCATCATTGTGAGCACCATTAAGTCCAAGATTAATATCATCAACATTAATCCTTGTACCTAGTTTAGAAGCTTCATGTTGTTCTTCAGCAACCCCAACTCCATGTATCCCAGCAGCAGCATTTTTTCTTTCCAACCATTTCTTTTTTGTATAATCAAATGTCTCTGGATGTTTCTCCCGTATGTCTGCAATAAATGCATCTACAGAAGTACGATCCTTAAACACTGTCATAGCTATGTTATCTACACCATCTGTTTTTACCTCCCCATCTTCATTCTTCCAAAAGACTTCAACAACATTATCAACACCACCACCAGCATCTGGAGGATCATGTGCAAATACAATCCTATCTTCTTCGTAAGCCTTCTGTAAGAGATTAAGATCAACAGGTGCAGTCCTGAATAACTGCATAAATAATTCAGAGGAATATTTTATATCACCCCTGTTCTCCATATCTTTTCTGGTAAGCTTCCTGCTACGTTGAGTATCAAATGGGAAGTCTTTTCTATCACTATTGAATAACTTACCTTGTGTACTTAATACATTTACGATTGCTTGTGGAACTGGAATCTTTTCCCTGCCTTTAGTTGGTGCACCTTCATCATCTCTTAATAAGATATAAGCATCAGACCATCTTGTTGTTTTCTTAACAACAAAGAAGTCACCACCACGTACCTCAGGAGCATTAATCATGGTAAGGAATTCTTGTAGCTCCACCCTATTCTTCTCGGATTTCTTTGCTTCTTCATTAAACAGATTGTTAGCTTCATCAGGATCTAAACGCCAGACATGATTAAGCTTAGACTTTTTTGTGGGGATATTAGTTAAAGTTGCGGATGCAACATTCTTAATGATGAAGCCTTCTCTAGTATGTGGGCCTAAATTTTCATCTTTTTTTTTTGAGGTAGAGGTGGTTGCTTTTGCACCTCTCTTAATTGGGGTAGAACCTTTCTGCTGTAGTGCACTATTAATAGCCTTATATCCTGCACTAACAAGAAGATCCCAGTATCTTTGATCTATTTCTGTTCTTAGTCCTTCCACATCATCTGTAATTTGTATCTCTAAGACCAGGTAATCACTCAGTTTCCTACGGATCAGGTCAGTAACTGAACTCTTACCACTTACCCCTTTATCCTTAGCAGCAGTACTCTTTGGATCAATACCCAAGTCTCTCTTTATTTGATCGGTCAGTGCAAGTGATTCCTTCCCCTTTACTATAGGTAATACAGAAGAATCCCAGAGACTAACATCTCTGTACTGAGGTAAAACTTTAAGCTTATTGAACCGGGCACTCTTATACTTAGACTTATCACTTGCAGGCATTGAACCTTGAAGTTCTCCATCCTCCTCGATATTAATCAAGGCCAACTCATTCACTCCTGTAGGTTGTGCATCAGGAGTAGTAACTACTTCTTCAGTAGTAGTTCCAATTCCCTTAGCCGCAGCATCCGCAGCTTCCTGAGCTTTTATCGTCTCTTCGTTTTTCTTTGCCTGCCTGTTAGCTAGATCCTGGTGTAATTTAATTTCTGCATCAGTGAGAGTCTTACTGGAAGGAGCAACAGCTCTTACCCCAACTGTATTTGGATCTCCTACATCAGTTGCAGTAACAGTTCCTATGTCTTCTGTCTGGGTTATCTGCTCTGTACTATCTTCAAGGTTCGATGCAACTGTGTCTGCCACCTCTTTAGCTAGTGACTGGTAGCTTTTATTAGACTTACCCCATCTTGGAACAATAGTCTCTGACTTCCCATTTTTAAACTCAACATCAACTTCAAAGCCTTTGTGTTCAGAATTGTTAGGATCAAACTTTTCAGTAGCTGCTATTGTAGTAACCTTAACACCCTCATATGGTTGACCTGGCCCCTTCCAAAGGAACTCAAGTATCTCCTCATCTGTTATGGCATCTATTGTTTCCTTGGGTGCAAACTCAGTCATCTGTTGACGCACCATGTTTATCGCATCTTGTGTTGACAGACCACTCTTATTCTTACCTCCGGGTGGCTTAGCTGAGCCAGCAGCAGTAGTAAACCATTTTCTTGCAGATCTTTTCCAGTTAGAACTAGAATCAGTGTCTGTATCTGTGGTCTCTACCTCATCAACCATTCCTTTTGCCTGCCTATTATAGTAAGCTCTCTCCCAGGATTCTAATCCCACCTTTGTATCCGTCCACTCAAAACTCTTTCTCTTTAATGCATTTTCTGTCTCCTCATTTAAAAGCTTAATAAGATCCTTCTCTCTTTGTGAATGGTTTACACCATCCAGACCAATGATATCTTCTGTATATTTAATGACACCTGTTACAGTAACATTTACACCAACCCTAACTTCTATCTCATTATCTACCAGCCCATCCATATCTTTATTAACCAACTCCCATCCATTAATCCTAAGTGCATACTCAAGAGATGGAGTGCTTATAGGGGTGGTCTTTAACATCTTTAATGAGGAGATACTTTTCTTGTTCTGCTTACCAATCTTAACACCATAGTCACGATCCATTAATAGATCTTCCCCCCCAAATACTACTTCAATACGGGCAAGGGTTAAACCCACCTCCTCCTGTGTTGTTATATCAGCTCTACCTTTGTTCTCACCTTCTTGTTTCTTTTTTAGTTTCTTCCTGAGGTTACTCTGCGTTCTATTAATATCTCTTTGAATTTCACCAAGAGCATTAAAAGGTACGAACTCCTGTCTCTCTCTACCACCCTTTTGTGAAACCCCATCTGTTTTCTTACCCAGTGCCATAAGAGAATTTTGTTCAGTCTTATGTGCTGTCATTAACTCTATTAGCTCTGCCTTCCTAGCCTTTTGTTTCTTTGAAAGAAGATCACCTCTCTTCTCCAGCTTATCAAACTCATTACCCCAATTATCAAGATCCCTCTGTATGGCTAACACAGCATCAGCTTGCTCACTTGTTTGAGTCTCTTCCAGAGCAGTTACTGTAGTATAAGTTCTATCGGCTACCTTATGTTTCTTCTTACCTTCACCTACCTCCTTAACACCAAAGAATGTTTTTTGCTGCCCACTTAACAGATGTGCCACTGCACCATGATCTATAATATCTCGTTGCTCAATAGGCACACCCTTCACAGTAGAACCTGACCTATCCTCACGTACATAAGCCAAGTTGAAATAAGGAACACCATCCTTATTTATTCCCATGAACCTAAGCCGGGTAATACCCTTATCTGGATTAGTTACTAACTGATCTGATGTTCTTATCTCTGACTCTCCACCTTTATGCTTTGCACTTACCTTAGTCTTGGCATCCTTATATCTAAGAGATGGTGTCTTCGGCTGTATTCTAACTACCTCTCTATTTATAAAAGTATTTAGTTCTTGAAGAGGAAACTTAGGTTTTACTGGAGTACCAGTCTCATCATAGTTGTTATCATATGTCTGCCCAGGAGCTATCTCAGTAACTGTCGGAGTATCTGCAGTATCTTCTACTACATCTGCATCAGTCTCTACTGTTTGAGCTTGTTGTATTACTGAAGGAGCAACCCCTAGCTGTTGAGATAAACTTTGAACAACTATCAAACGATCATTAGGAGAGAGATCCCAATCATACTTCTGTATCCGGTCTGTTATCAGCTCACCTGTCTCTTTATCTGTTTTGTCAGGGAGATCCTTAGTTCTTGATGGTATATTCTGGGCTGCCTTGAGTGCGGCAATCGCATCTAATACTAATGTATGTGTATCCTTATCGTATGTTCGACCACTTGCTTTATGATACTCCCTGAGAGTATTCTCTATCTCTTTTGCTGAATCATTCTTATCAAGGATAACCTGACTAATAGTTGGAGTAGATTCTAGTGTGACATCAACACCTGCACCAGTTTGTACTCCAGCAGCTTGTTCTCTAGCAGCTACTGCATCCTCAACCTCACTCCTACCTGCTTTTTCCTGATCTTGCTGTGCTAAGATATTTTGTAACTGAACAATTAACTCAGGACTATCTACTGTTTCAGTACCAACTTTATCACCAGCTCGTTGTGCTATAATCTTTTGTAACTGAGAAATTAACTGGGCACTTGTACCAGTTGCCTTTGGCTCATCAACCTTAGGTGGTGGGGGGAAAAGGAATGAGTCTGCCTTATCCTCAACCTTCATCATCTTGACAAGTTCATCCTGTGTCTTGTCTGGATGTTGATGTGCAAGTCTAAGGAACTCCTTGTGGAGGGGGGTCTTTTTATCTGGGGTTAATTCTAATATCCTACGAACCATAGGCTCAGCTTCTCTATGGACAGTATGCAACAGCCGTGTTCCTGAGGGCAGTTCCTCCCATACTTCTACTGCATCTTTTTCTGGATCAAGTGCTAAGACTTCCTCAAGTGATTTAGCATGTGCTTCTCTAACTTTTTCATTCTCCTTTTCTAATGCCTGTTCCTTCTTGGCATCGTCTGCCTTCATCTCAGGAGTCTTTTGGCTCTCTACCCAAGCAGCAGGATTCTCTAAATACTTATCATATTGTTGTGCAAATACTTGACGTTGTTCACGTTTCTCAGGAGAGGTCTTGTCACCAAGGAGTTCCTTATTCTCCTTCATCCTCATTAACTCATCTTCAATAATTTTTCTTTCCCTATCATCTAATCTATTTTTCCCTTTTTCATCTACACTATTAAGCCAGTCATCCAGCAGCACAGGATTGCCAGCATCCACATGCTTACGAGTCGCCATTCGCAGTGCACCTGCACCAATGAATCCTTTCTCATTAGGCTTCTTGAATTTAAGATTGCCATCATCATCAACATCAAGAATATCACTCTTCTCATTGAAGTACTTACTGTACCCCCTTGATCCTTGGTATGAACCTATACCACCACCAACAGTGAAACCCATAAGAGCTTCATAACCTGCTTGTTTAAAACTTACATCCATCTCAGGGATATCTTTCACTCCAGCCCTGCCCATTGCCTTCATCTGTGCTTCTCCTGCAGTATACTGAGAACCAACAGACTGACCAAACTCTTCAATGCCTTCTCGTGCACCAGTTCCTAATGCATTCCTTCCAATGGTTCCCATTCTACCTGAACCAACCTTCATCAACTTGGAGAATTTATTTGCTACCGGAACCCAGTTAAGTGGATTAATGAAGTTTGCGATACCTACCTTTGCTGCACTGGTATCAGCTTCTTCCATTAGTAACTCTTGTGTCTTCTCCCTGATAGCCTCCATGTCTGCATCGTTAAACTCCTGACCTAATGCATCCTCCATCTTCTTACGTACCATTGGGTTGGTAACTATATCTGCATAGTTAAACCCCATCTCTGAGAGTGCATCTGCTGCACCCATACCTAGCAACCCTGCCAACCATACAGGTGCACCCACCGTACTAGCTACAGCACCTGCAGCAATCCCAGCCCCCATAACTCCTAACATAATTGGGGCAGAGGATGCCAGATCAAAGAGGAACTGAGTAACTACATTCTGTCCATGAGCAGTTTTACTTTGGAAGTTATCTATGAGTTCATTTTCAAGAGTCTGATCTTCAAGCTCCTGCTGTTGGGTCATGACATCTTCCATGTCACCAGTCCGATCTGAGTTCCACATCTCAGCAGCATCTACCAACATACCAGCACTGTTCCATGCCTTAGACATAGCACGACTACCACTACCCCATATGCCTTCCTCTCTATTGAAGTCTCCAGGACTGGTGCTTGTGCCAAGACCTACTGCATCGAAAGCATTTTCAAGTTGCTCGTGAGTATAACCCGGACGTTCCTTATCTAACCTGTTTTTTACTTCAGATCTTTTAGCCCTCCAAGCAGAGTATGGATTAGTAATGGCTTTATATTCATGATCCAGTGCTTGCCTCCACTTTTTAGCAAAGTCGTTCATTGGTTCTGGGAATAACCTGCTATCTTTTGCTGCTGGTGCTCTTCTTAATTCCATATTTAACCTGTTGTTAACATTGCAACTAAATCTTTTGCTCTGGTTGTATTTCTATAATGATCACTCTTCTTATACTCCGCCTTCATCTTCTTAAGATCAGATGATTTCCGTCCCTTTGTTACCCAGTTTTTTAAATGAACTTCTGTTTTCTTAAACTTTGATAACCATTTAGGCCCCATATTAAATGCATTGTCCATTAAAAATACCTGCATTTCTTTAGGGTACTGAGCAATATCACTAAGATAAGGATTGTTCTTTACTAATCTATCCAGATGATTCCTATATGAATAGCCAGTAAGATAGTCTCTCTGGCCTTTAGTCAGCCTTAATCTGCCACGTTTAACAATCGAGTCGTATTCTTTCTTGTGATCCTCCTTCGGCATATTCATAAACTTTATGAACTCTTTTCTCCGTACTCCTCTATCCCCAAACATGGCGGTAGCTACTTCTTCTATTTCTCCTTTTCTTTCTTTGACAGGCATACTATTAATTGTGCCCCATATATTATTACCACCTGCTAGTGTTAGAGTTTCTCCACCACCTTCTTTGTAGTATCCCCTTTCATCTGGATCACCGCCATCAAAATATGAATAACCTGCATTTGCTGGCCCCCAACCTTCTCTATCAATGATCCCCTCTATTATTTCACCCTCAATATCTCCTGATTGCTCAGGAATAACTTGAGAGTCGGGGGCTACATATAATGGTTCAGTAGCTGTAGATCCAGGAGCTAAGGCCATACCTGGAGTAGTATCAACTCTTGGTTTTGGTCTAATAGTAGCTGGCCCCGGTGCATTACTAATACCATAATCACTGGAATTAGATCCACTATATGCTACCTTGGAATTCTTGGGCTTGCTTCCATCAACAGTAGCTTGGGCAGTATCAACCCTATTCATTAACTTATTCTTTTGTTCTTCTAATAGAGGTAACTTCCTTGCTAGATTTTCTTTAGCTATTCTCTTTTCAGGATGTTCATCTAACATGCCACCATATTTTTTAGTCTTGCCAGTGTTAAACCAAGGTATAGATTCTATTGATTTGGTATAGTCTCCATAAGTATCCAGTGGAGTATTACGTTTAGATACCTCACCCTGAAGATAATATATTTCATCATTAACTTCCTGTAATTCATCTTCCACTTTTATTAATGCAGCCACTGACTTAGGACTAGCTCCGAACTCTGTTTCTGGATGGGTTAATATAACTTCCTTTTCTTTATCAGATACATTTTCCCATGTTGAATAGTTAGGTAGCCTACTATACTCTGAACCTAAAGCCCCTCCCTTATACCCTTCCGTGAAAGGAAAGAACGCAGGATCTCTTCCTACCTCCGGCCCTTCTAGGTTATAAACAGAATCACTGAGTGATTTTCCAGGGGTATTTTCCTTATTGATTTTCTTTATAACTTCTCCAGTGTTACCACCTACTGAACCTAAGTCAATAGTAAATTGGTTCCCATTATCTGCGGCATTTGCCATAGTAGAAAAGTCACTCTGATTAGCACTTAAACCAGAATAGTTACCCTGAACCCCTTCAACAAAGTTTAAATATTCTGCATCACCTGTACTCACAGAAATAAGATTACCATCCTTATCATATCTTGTCTCACCTTCAGCAGCCACCTCACCTTCTTCATCAGGAGGTATCGGATAACCTTCACTGCCAGTAGGAAGTTTAGAGGCATCTAACTTGTCCATCCATTCACTGGCACCATGTGTAAACTTAAGATAATCAAGATCTTTTTTACTTATTGTTTTCAAACCTCCATGAGGGTGACGGGTTGTCTGAGTCCCCAACACTACATCCGTAAGAGCTTCAATCGTATCTGGGATTACATTTGGATCTGTTACTACTTTTGGTTTAAGTGACCCATGTCCACCCTTCTTATGTTTTATTCTGCCATTGAGTAGAAGATCTAACTGCTCAGTAACATTACCAAGATCTTCAACAGTCTCTCCCTCAATTTCGTTATTTCCATCTGAATCAAAACCTGTATAGTCCTTACTAAATTGCTTATTCAATTCATTAGGATCAGGCACATTATAGCCAGCTTCTCTTAATGCTGAAGTATACATACGATTGCCAACAGCTAAAGGGTTGCCTGTTATTTTATCGTTAAAATATTTTTGTTCTATAGCCCAGTCCATATAAGGAAGAGGAGCAAGAGGGAGGCTATCTCTTATATTCTTAGCTCCCTTCTCATCTCCAGCTCTCTCTAACTTCCTAAGAGTATTCACCTGTGCTACTGCATCTTTACCAAACAACTGAGGGTACGCCATTATTCTTTCAACTGCAGCTACGTTTGTAAGATCCTTATCCAGAACCTTCATTCTATTATCATATTTTTTTTGTACTGCTTGCGGATTAAAATTATTCCATTGCATTGCAGAATGCTGTTGTGACCTTACCTTATTATAGCCCTCAATATTAGTTAACCTTCTTTGCAGTCTTAAATCTTTATGTGACTCGTCCCTTAACCTGTCACTTTCTGTTTGTCTATGCAGATTATAATCTATCTTTGCAACCTCAAGATCCTGTGTGCCAGCTCCTCCCCAGCCACCACGAACCATCTTTCCCTTATCATCATAGGTCGGATCTCCCTGCAACCACTCAGGCACACCAAGTTTTTCTATATTATCCGCAAATTGAGTACCAAGATCACTGAAAGCTTTCATCACTTCCCGGCTTCCATGGTACTGACGAGCAGCATCTTCCTTGATAACATTCTGTCTTTCTGCTAACTCTTTATCTAGATTCCCAAAATATATTGCCATGTTATATCCCTAATAAAGTTAAAATCCGTAACCACCTGAGCTTCTGTCACCATAAGTAAGTCTATTCCTGTACTTTTTCTTGAAACCATATGGATCATTGTCTATTTGCCCTACATTACTCATATCTAATTGTTCAGATCCATATCCACCAGAGACCCGGCTCCCTCGGAAGCCTCTTGAATTTGAACCTGGTGTGGAATTTCGATACAAGGATGAGTTCGTATATCCACCCGGTGGGCCATAGAGGCCCGGAGAACTGTTATATACAGCAGGTTGCACAGCCATATCGAAACCTGGTTGTCTTTGAGAAACCCAAGATGGTGTGTCAGATGAGGTGTTTATTCCTTCATGTCGTTTGTTGTAAGCAGAATTGTTGAATCCTGCATCCCTCACAGTACTATTATTAACAGCCAATCTATTGTTTGCCATTTTATTATCCCCAGCATTACTAGCAGTCCCCCTGTTTTTAGCTTCTTGCTGAGCTTGTGCTGCATTGAGTCCTGCAATAGCTAGTTCTGATGCTCCTCCAGTAGCACCAGCAGCATAGATTCGTGCACCTGTCTCAACAACTTTCATTACATTACCAAATCCTCTACTAGCCCTTGAGTTATTAAAGGAGTCAACCCTTGATCTGGCAGCAGCATCACTCATTCTGAATTTATCCTGACGTTCTACTCTCCTGTTTGCTATGCTCGTCTGATCCTGAAGTGCATTGTAACCCATGCCCTCATATTCCATTCCTACACCAAGTGCCTGACCTGCCCTAGCATCTAACTGTGAACCCATACCACTATACTGAGCACCTAGACTACCATACTGTGAAGCTTGAGAAAGTTGGCCTCTTGCTATATTCCCCTCAGCACCTGCAGTGTTTAGAGATTGAGTTCCAGCAGCACCATAGTTTTGTATTTGTTGCTGATGATATCCTGCCTCCATCTGATCCTGTGCTGCCTCCATACCATAAAGAGATGTTGAGTTCATTAACATGCCAGCTTCTCTAGTCAGGTTATTATCACTTAACTGTTGATCAGTTACCATACCCTGTTGTTTTAATTGACCAAGAGACTTAAGTGTACCTTCATTAAATTGGGCCTGCATTCTTGCTGCGGCAACAGGATTAACCTTTGCCAGTTGAGCAGTATTTGCTTCCATAAGCTCCCTATTACTCTCATTAGAACCCTTGAATGCATCCATTAATCTTTGTGTCATACCAGTATCCTCAGAAGGTTTACCCAGTTTCCCTCTTAGAGACTGCATCTGAAGACGATCCCCTTGAATACCCTTCCTTCTCTGTTGTGCCCTTTGTTTAAGATTAGAGTAATGATCCCTATCAGCCATTAAAGCATTGGCTGAAAACTGGCTTTGTCTTGCCCTATTAACATCACCTTGTGCTCTTCCAAAAGAACTATCTGCTCTACCTATAGCACTGCTGGCTCGACCAAAAGTATTCTCAGCCAGTCCTCTATACCTGTCTGCTTCTTGCCCAGCTTCTTCATACTTACCCATAAACTTGGATGACTGACTACCATATCTACCTCTAGTCTTACCAAGATCGTCATACCATTTCTGCTGTTCTCTCTTCCACTTCTTGTCCTCCTTAGCATCATATAAAGAGGCCCCATAGCTCTGCTTAGAAGTGCCAGACATGCTTTCAAAAAAAGAAGTTAACCCACCCATATGATCCTTTATTTATTATGTTATAAAATCGTCAGCAGTTAAGACACCATCTGAAACATCTTTTGTTGTTTTCCATATGCCAGCATCACGGAGTCTACTTAATGTCATTCGTGTTAATATCTTAGCCCTCTTTACTTTATCTTCATCAGACATAAATAGTATCTGTTCTTGGCTAAGATATGAAGGTACAACACCTGTATTTAATACTGTAGTAATATATTGTTGATCATCTAATTGATTAGATGGATCCATTATATTATGGCTGCTTGTCTCAGCAGCCCCTAATGAAGCTGCTGGAGGTGCTGGTTCTGCTGGCCCACCTGCACCCGGAGCAGGGAGCCCATAAACACCGGGTAACTCTCCTGGTGTACGATAGCCTGATCCAGGTGTAGTGCCACCAGGCGAATTATTATAAGGTAGTGCTTCCAGTTGAGACCCTACTGAAGTTATTACTGCATGAAAACTTGAACCAGTATATGCAGGATTACTGCCTGTATTAAATGAACCTGACATTGACATCAACTGATCACCAACAGCCCACCCAAATCCATATGAACTATTTCCATGACTTCCCCCAAGTGCATCAAGCCTAAAATCTGCACTGATTACTACTCCTCCTGACATTATAATATATGCAGTAGGATAAGATTGCCATATTCTAAGTCCTTCCCAAGTTACATTTGTAGGTACTGTTGGTGTTGTTGCACTGTATGGAATAAATGCCACATTAGAACTTCCTGATGTGGCAGTATTTGCTGTTACTGTTGCTGTTAAACATGTACCTGGTTGCCCCTGCCAACCCTCTGGATGTGCATGTTCCATTGCTGGAGAAGTAGTATTATGTCCTGTATGATACCCAACATGAGTTTGACCCTGAACATCAACTACAGGTGGAAACTTCTTTGAGATATGGCTAGTATAATAAGTATCAAAATCTGTTAATCGTTTTAACACTCCATCTGTAGATATTGCACCACTATGGAACGCAGTACCATTTCTCCAAGTCCTGTGTCTAGTTAAATTTGTAGGGTCATAATTATTACCTATCGCAGAAGCAACAGAATTTAAGTTGCTTATAATAGTAGCTAACTTTGGTGCTAAGATATTAATATCTGCCACAAGTAGGTTAAGTTTATTTTTTAATTCATTTACATCAACTTCTAACTTAACTATCTGTTCGGATTGTATAAAGTCTATAAGCTTAGTTGCCATCAGATCCCTAATTTCTCATAGTACTAAGATTCTTACGAGCTAACTGTCTAGCCTTTGCTTCAGGTATTTTCTTTAATACAATTGCAGACTTTGTGATTTCCGGTGTGTATGATCCTGTTACTGTAGCTGCTACTGCAGTTGAAGTATATCCAGTAACAGGAGGACTAACCTGACTTACTGCAGCCAACGCATCTGGAATAGGCGTAGCATGAGTAGGATATACTGCCCATGCCCCAGGAACATAAGGAGGGTGTGATGACACAAACCCTTGACCTACCTTAGAAAATGGTGGCATATGAATGTGATCCCAGAATATACTAAACAATTCATCCACTCTCTTTAAAAGACCATCTGTTGATATTGGTGATCCAGGTGTGTATTGATTACCACTGGTACTACCCATTAACACTGCATTAAGGTTAGAAATATCAGTGATAACATCATTAATTTTTGTTGTTAATTGAGTTACATCTGTGACTGCAAGATTGACCTTAGCAGCAAGGTCTTCAATGTCATCCTGAAGATCCTCAATCTGCTGCGTCTGCATTGTATCTATTGTTTCAACTGTCATTATCAGTCCATTAATAGTGCTAGTGTTTCTGCCTGCTCTGCTACCATTGCTCTTAATGCAGACACCTGTACTGTTAAAATATCTATCTTAGACTTCAGCTCAGCATTAATTCTTTCCTGATCCCTGAATGCTTCCTGTGTTAATGGGTCATCTACTTGGGAGGCAACAACATTATGCCCATACCTTTCTGCTTCTGCCATTATATTATACTGTTACTTGTGGGGTCTCTTTATCACCCATTAATAAATCTGTTTCCAATGAACCTATATAACCCCTTGGTTCCAAGCTTATATTATCGATCTGTTTCCATTGGAATATATAACCTCTTGATCCTGATGGAAGATAAAACTTCTCAGTCTTCCAATGAGTAGAACTAAAGATCCTGCTTGATCCAAGTAATGCTCCATCAAAATACATCTCTATTGTTACCTCACCCTTATATGTAATCTGTGCTTCTGACAACTCTTTAACAACTCTATGAGAAGCAACTGGTGCTGCTACTATCTGACATGTAGCCATCTCACAACCTTCAATGACAGATAACTGCAGTAGTGAACCTGCCTGTGATGGGTTAGGGAATACCCTAAGAGGCAGAAGCTTCCCTTTCTTTGTTAATCCTACTCCATTAATTTCTTCTGTCCCTGCATCTTCCCCATCTGTGGCAAAATTAAACTTAAGATTCACATCTGTATCACCTGGTATGACACCAATTAATGCCTGATGGAATACCATTGGCTCAGGATATTGTTGAAAATCTGGCATTATGCTGCTACTGTTCCATTAAACTTAACTGATTCAATCATACCTGTACGACTTTCATTCATATAATGTGCTCTCTGACCAAAGGATGATGCAGGGAGATATATTCTCTCCTCCTTAAACTCATCTCCAGCATTAGATAATCCCTTCCTGTAAATTAAATTACCATCTAACATTATCCTAAAATCTATATCACCCCTATAAAACACATCTGCACTATGGTGTAATGTTGCAGACTGATATCTCTGAAGAGGATAGTGTCTTAAAGATAATGCTTTGACTCTTACATTCCCCTCTATAGAAACTGAAATAGTCCTGAATCTCTTTAGATCTTTTAAGTAAAGATCCATAGACAAAGATTCTCCGTTATTACCTGGAGGTAGTGTGAAACTCCTTGAAGATGCATCATCATTGTCAAGATAAATTTCTACCTTTGGTAGATTCCCCCAATATATAGTGCCTACACCTGTTCTTAATGGCTCATTATTTAAAACAACAGATGGATATACTACGCCATTTGGTGGTATTACAGATGTGACTGTAGCAGTAGGTGCATAAGATCCATTAAATGTATTTTGATCCATATTTAAGACATCACCTACTGTATAACCTGAGGTGCCTGAGGTATATGTTAGTGTTGCATTAGTTATACTACCATTTGTTACAGTTACAGTAGCTTTTGCATTTGTCCCTGTACCACCATATAAATTAATATTATAATAAGTGCCATTACTATTATTTCCGGGATCATTCCAAGTACCAACTGCTACCAACTCACCCACCTGGGGAGGTGGTGTTACAACTGATTTAACAATAGTATTATCTGCCAGTAGTTCATTCCATACTCTATCACCAACAGCTATAGTACTAGTATCAAATCCTAAAGGCATAAGAATAGTACGCCTCTCTGTATCACTTAAATCCGCATCACCTATATCGCCACCCATATCAATAGTAAATGACTGACCTGGCTCATCATACTTAGTAAAGATAGAATATAAATCTGCCTCACTTAATAACTCAGCAGCAGCCATATCTCCAGCATTCAGATCTGAAGGATCTAATTTGAGAAGACTTGCTGCCAATGCTTGCCCCCTCATTTGGCAACCACTTGCTTTCTTACTATCTAATACTTCATATACTACTGCTATTGAACCTAGAGCTTTTGGTATTGCAGGTTCTCCTGTGTCAATCTTCTTACTCTTCCATGACATATTTGTTGCTTTTTTGCCCCCTACTTCCTCAGCTATAAATAAAGGGTTACCACTAGAGTCCACTTCTTCTGAGTTAATCGTACCATCCTTTGTAATCACAATAGCCATGCCTAGTGCTTTTGCATAGTAAGCATAGTATGCTTCTATTGAAGTTTTTCCTAAACGCATTTCTCCTGCAGTTAATTCCAGTCTGTAACCTGTCCCAGACCCTGGTTCTTGAAACAACCAATAAACCCCATCTACTACACATGAATGAGGAGACTTGAATCCCTCCATATTATGTTTGTCTCTAGTTAAATAAGTAACCTTGCCCCCACTGTACATTGCAAGACCATCACTGGCAGTTAACCATACCAATCCTCCATTGTAATCAGAAACTGTATGCTCATATCCAGCAGGTATCCCTCTGGCATCAGGAACCCTGAAGACAATCATAGTCTTAGGATCTGTACCCCTGACACGATACACTGAATTTGTTGTAAAGACTATTCCCTCACCTGCATGTTCCTCTATACAACGTATCTCTGAGTCAAGTGTGATTACTGCTTCAAGAGGCCAGTATTCAGGAGTTCCATACTTTGAAAATCTTAGATTTGAGTCCAATGCTCCAAAGTACATTCCTCCTACTGATTTTATATAACGGAAGTAATCACTCTGTTGAGTTGGTTCAAAGAACTTCTTACTAACTTCATTATATTTTAGTCCAAGTGGAGGATAATTATCTATCTGCATAGAATGCAGTGATGCTATTGGAGTACGAGCTTTGTCTCTAAAACCAAATCCGTCTATTGCTATTACTGTGCCAGTAAGACTTGTTGCATTATACGATTCATCATAACTGCGTATAAGTGACGGGGCATCATGTGAAGAGTTGCCTCCGACTGTATGAGTTACTGCTGTAAATGAATCTACAGTTGCCCCACTTACTCCTGCTGCAGTTTTGCCACCATAAGTATATATATCATTACCTATTAAAATTTTAGTAGCCCCAGTTCCAACAGGAAACACACTTGTATCTGCTACTTTAATTACATTTGCACTACCCGTCATCTCCTTAGATACGTCTTCTATAAGTTCAGTTGTATCCTGGTTACGATGCTCCATCTCCAGCACCCATTCAACTACAGCTACTTGATTAGGAGAACCACTTTTGTTTGTAACTTCGTGTGCTACTGCATTAGAATTATAGACTCCACGAACACATCCTAATAAAGTACCTTCTCCTGTAATACCTGTAACCACAGAAGTTGCAATCCCAGTCCCTCCGAGAGCTATATCAAATTCAAAAGATTCTCCTACCTTATACTCTTTCCCTCCTGAAGTTATTAGAACAGAAGTTATTACACCGCCAGATACAACTACTGTAGCTCTAGCATTATCACCATCATCATCTCCATATAAAGTCATATTAGTATGAGTACCATTAGTATGGTTTTGACCAGATCCTTGTACAATAGCTCCAATAGTTGCCAATTCACCATCAACTTCTGCATAAGATATATATTCTTCATCAAGTTTAACTACTCCTGACACAGGCCATGATGAAGTAAATCCGACATCTGTCAACTCAACTGTAGTATCTGTGGTATTAAGATTTTCTCTCAATGTAGTTTCATATCCAACCTTTCCCCAATAATGTGTAAGACTGCCTGCACCAGAGTAATTAAGACTTGCACTACCGAGGGAAGCTGTTACTTCAAAATAATCATTAGAAGAATTGTTTACATAAAAATTAACACCAGCTGCCAAGTTACCCGGTAATGTTCCTGTAGATAAAAATCTAACCACATCACCAGATCCTAACCCATGTGCTACAGAATTAATTATAAGTTCCGGGTTGCCCATGCCGTCTGTTGATGCAGTAAAAGTGGGGGAAAGGGTTGATAAAGTTTGGGCTTCAGTTAGTTGATTGATCCTCCATGAACCATTTAGATTTTGGGTAGTACCTGTTGTAGTTGTAGTAGTAAAATCAAAGGTTGAATTAACAAAACCTCCTAAAGTACTTATATCGAAGAAAGTCTTAAGTAAATAATAAGGTGAATTGGCATCCTTCCTTGCAAAATAACCACCACCGGGATAACCAGATACACTATTAAATCCAGATAAGGTTGGGAAGTACGGAATCTTAGTTACTGCATCTACTGGTAACACTGGCATATCAATATCCCTGAGAAATAAGAATTCTGAAGAGTCTCCTCCATAACGATAAAGTCTTATCTTCTCAATATCTGTGTCAGTAAGCTTAAAGAATGGTGTAGCAAAATTAACTTGAATACAATCATCTGCACTATTTAATGGGGCAATACCCTTATTTGGTAGTGGTGATGGGGAACTCTCATGACCCCACTTATTAATAAAGGAAGCTCTATAGTAGAAGTCTATATTAGGGCCATATGCGTTATACATATTAGGAGCACCAAGAAGAAAGGTGGATATGCCAACCTTTGATGCATCAAATGCAAGACCAGATGAGTCGGCCTGACTAAGCTTATATGCTTTCTCTTCTGCTTTACCTGCCTCGGCTGATAAACCAAATCGATTAGAATCAAGAACATAAAATGCTTGATTGAGATCTGTATAGTTTAAAAATACTATCCTGTTTTCCCCTCCTGTATCACCTGCAGACGGCAACAATGTTTCAGATGCCTTAAAAAATACCACATCTCTAGTTACTTCACTTTCAAAACTAATCTCTAGAGTTGCTATTATAGATGATGAATTACTAGGAATATTAGATATTGTTACTGGATTTGTATTAGGTACAGTCCCTGTAAATAATGCATTAGGTGCCTCAAACGGATACCATTTGAATTTATTGCTCCCGATTAATTTACCATCTTCGTTATTAAGCCCAATAGTTGTACCTGCATTATTCAATAGTCCTGAATCGGACAGCCAGTGTACAGATAAATATCTTGGTATCCCACCTTTCTCTTCTGAACCTAGCCTAGTGTTTGTTATTTCCCCCCATGCTGAAGAACCTGGGTGTAGAGCATTATATCCATTGGTACCATCATAGTATTCATTAGCATAATAAATATAACCACCTATTACATCAGACTCATAAAAGGGGGTTACATTCTGAAGATCCCATCCTCCTGAAGAATCACTCCCAATACCCCATAGATTAGTCCCAGCCGGAAATTCTCCAATACCTATTGGTATTTTAAAATCATAACTTAAAAGAGAAGTCTCTGGCCCAGGATTATTACCTGTCTTAACAAACCTCCATTTATCGGCAATCTTAACACATACAAAGACTGCATTAGATGAGTTGACAAATGTTCTTGCGTCTTGTATATCGCCTGTTAAACCTAATCCCGATGGCAGCTTAGGTCTTGCCTTAACAAACACTTCTTTAAGAGTAGGTGTGTAAACTGTAATACCCTTATTATCAATATGGGTAAGATAATTACCATCAGCAAAATATTTTCCATTATAACTTAAGGGGACACTACTAGGGAGTGCATTCTGGGAACCATCCTGTGCATACAAATGCCTATTTCGGGTGTTCGGTATTATTGTTCTTATCGGCCCCTCATTGAACCGTGCCCCCCGGCTACGCACAAAGGCCGGGTCAGAGTAAAGGATTATAGGAATACTGCCATGGGTCACACCCCTGATATCATCAAGATTTGCTTCCTGGCCTGTATTCTCCTTATCTCTTCCCCAGTTAATCTGATGAGTATTATTTGATACTGATTGTCCAATAAGCATACCAGCACCAGCCTCCCTGCATTCTATATGCTCTTCGTCTTCTTCCTTATACAAACGACCATCCCCGTGACCAATTAAGACATGTGAAGATAGATCTGTTTTTATAAGTTTTGCATGCGGGCCATCTTCCGAAGCAGGCCACGGGCCATCTTCCGAAGCTTCAACAACATCGTCCCATAGATACTTCTCTCCTGGATCATAATTTATAAAGCCTGAAATTACAGGATAACAATCCTCATCTAGGTACTTACCTGTACCAAGATGATCAACTTCAGGCGCAGAAATCTTAAGTTTAACCCCATCATATATTTCTAATATCTTAGCAACAATGTATGTCTCTCCTCCTCTAAGATTAAGATGCATACTTTGATTGGTGCCATTCTGTCCAATCTTAATCCAATCACCTACACGAAAAAGTGCATCCTTTGCTTGTGCAAATTCAATAAAATTCTCTAGATGTATTCCTTTTCCGGTGCTTTTGATCCTAGCCTTAGTCCATAATTTTGATATACCAAAACCTCCTTGCGTTATTGCAATCCCCGAAGGTGGTGAGAAGGAACAAAGTCTGTTCATTCTTCCAGGCACAGTAGGAGTTGTAAAATTATTCACCCCTAATTGACTTGTCTTCTTGATGATGCGTGTGGGGTTCATATTATCTAAGTTTTTATCTTGCACTCCATAAAATTTTTCCCACCATCCATCTGCCACATATCCGGAATCTCCATATCTATCCCCTACTCCAGCTTTTGTTGAGACATCCCATGAAAACTTCCTGTTAGCTGACGTGTTAAAGGAGGTTCGAGTAAGCTGACTAGAATACGACACCGGCTTGTAATATCCAGCAGGTGTAGCTGTTACTAATGGAGCATTAAATCTCCAACATAATTTATTGCCTACCGTCTGGACACTCTTAGTGTCGTATTGTGGTTGAGCAGGTATGCGTACCGTTGATCTTCCGCCTTGCATTGAACTGGCTGGATAGCTGATAGTTGTATATTCCCGAAATTCTTCCTTTATTGACGGAAAAGTTAATTCAATGTTTATGTAATCTTTATACAAAAAAGTCAGTGATGCACCGCCTGCATAGAAATAGTGTGCCCCACCTGGTGGGTCAAGGTACGCAGCTACATATGTAGTATTAACCTCTCTGGTACAAGTAATATCTTTAACAGCATTCTCTCCACTCTTTGTAGTGTTAGACAGAGCATTTTCTATCACCATTATTTCAGGATATGCAACACCTATATACTGAACCCGAACCCATGTAGCATTATCAGCATATACTACACCATACTTAAATCCGAATTCACAATCTCCATACTCCGTAGCAAGGCTTGTAGTTACCCCAGTTTCTGGTTTACTGGTAGACCCCGAATTAAATTTTAATTCACCATGTGGGACTATCCATCCTTTAGTTGTATCAGACCCCTTAAATACAGCCTCATTCTTATCAGTCCATACTTCAATATCATCATCAGCTACAGTATAATCACCCGTACCAACAGATTCAGATCCATTAATTGTTTTTTGCATACCATCTCTAAGAAGAACAACAAAACATCCATTGCTGCCATCAGGCATCCTTATCCACCTCTCTTTGGCACTCACTCCGGCGGCTCCATATTCTGAGGCCGGGGCTGTACCCAATGTAGTTATCTTTTGTGTAAAAGATACTTTCCCATTATTAATATCAACTCCTGTTATACCATTAGATGTTGCACCCGATGTAAGACTAGCTGAAAAATGTGAACCTGCATCACCTCCATCAGTGGGATCAATGGTATTAAAACTGTCTAATTGAAAAGTTGCAAGGTTGATAGACTCTATCCACGTATCATCCCAGCAAACAAAATAATCATCTTTAAAGAAACTACCCTTAGAATTATGAACTAATGCGTTGGAATCAGTATAAGTTGTAAGCCATGTTGTAACACCACTTACAACATTCCGATTCCTCTTTCTAATAATCCAACTCTCAGGATCACTTCCTGTCTTTACAATCCAATGTGGCTGACTACCATAAAAATGTATATCCTCTACTACAGAGGTTGCATCTGCTTCATGTAATACAAGAGACTGAGTAGTATCCGCCCCTCCAAGAACAGTCTCAGGGAGCTTAAGTAAGTGAGAGCCTTCTCCAGGACGTTCTCCTCTTGTACCTTCAGATACTATTGTTCCGGTGAGTTCTGCTTCAGGGGGGAGAGGGGGGCCAAGATCCCTCTTAAGATTCTCATCTTTTATTATCTCTTCAAACTCAGGTCTCTTATCGTTGTATGTCTTAATAACGCCTATACCTGACTCTTCAAATGATACTGCTTTAGAGTCCCTAACCCACTCACCACGATAATAGTAATGACCAGTCTGACCATCTGAATCTGGGGAAATAGGAACAATACCTTCACCGGGTTCAAGAGCAAAACCCTTAAGATTAATATCAAGAGCCTCTTCGCCTTGGTCTTCACGAAGGTTCTGTGCGTCTACCTCGTTAGATAAACCACCTGTAAATTGTCTGAGAACAGTTCTAGGCATTATGGGTGTCCTTTTTAAACGGATGCCTTGCAACTACCTCACGAATATTTCTTTGGTCATCCAGGTTGCTTATCACATAACTTCGCCATTGCTCTTTCTGCTTCTGGCTAAGCCTCTCTTCTCCACAGGCAATCCGTTTTGCAAGTCCAAGTTTCATTAAACACTTTTAGGTTCAGGTTTTATATTACAAACCCTTATGAGCCGCATACCCATTGCCCT
>Ga0209089_10001140_pt1 | contig 24207 bp, 26 predicted proteins | sample ArcticOcean_MG_C_FD_187431 | JGI IMG/M metagenome (GOLD analysis project Ga0209089, IMG submission 187431) | Marine microbial communities from western Arctic Ocean - ArcticOcean_MG_CB2_150 (SPAdes) (version 2) | ecosystem: Environmental > Aquatic > Marine > Oceanic | place: Arctic Ocean: Canada... | reverse complement strand
GAATCCATATTGGAAATAGTACTTGGCGACGATGCAATGATAAACCCAAAGTAACAGCCAGTACAAGCTGAATTTTGGCTTGATGACGGCGTACACGCCGCAGTTGCTTAACATAAAAAGTGCCTCGGCTAGTCTGGCCGAGGCACTTTAGATACGTGATCACCCTGATTAGGGCTGCAGTTTACGGTTTTACGGCTGGTATATTCGCACCCATGGTCTCAAAGTTGCGGGCGCTGGCTTCACCCTCTGCGCCTGCGAACACATCTTTGGTGGAGACCAGCTCCACGTCTTGCAGACCGGCACGCATGATGGCATCCAAGTACTCTCTTTCCAGGAGAGCGCCGCCGATTCAAGCGGTCCAAAGATCCACATCTTCTTTGGCGCCATCGGGCACTTGCTTGTGGACAACGATGTCAGCCAGATACAAACGTCCGCCGGGCTTGAGCACACGAAATACTTCCTTAGCAACGTCAAATGTATCGTCGTCGAAGGGGATTCCCTGTCCTGTAGCTTCCCGGAATTCCGCGTTGATAGCCCCAAGTTCAGTATCGCCGGCACGGGAATGGGACAGCATGGCCTGGCTGAAATCCACTCCGTACACTCGGCCGTCTGGCCCCGTCTTGGCTGCGGCGATCAGAGAATCGGTACCGTCACCACAGCCCAGGTCTAGAACGGTGGAGCCAGCGGGGATATCGGCGAAGACCGACACATTAGACACGCCAGTAAAACGGGCTACGGAGGATTGGGGGAGGCTGATTAAAAGCTCGGCCGGTTATCCAATGCTCCGGGCAAAATCAAAACCAAGAGGGAACGGATGCGCCTCTTGCAGGTTGTCTGCTGCGTTGGAATATGCTTCTCGGACTTTCTCCAACAGTTCATTGCCAGATGTTGTTTCCTTGACCATATTCCAACCCCTCAGACTCGAACTGTTTAAATACTAACGGACCATTGGCATAAAGACAACGCTGTTCTATCTATTTAATTAATAAATAATGATTTATACAAATAGCAATGAAGATATAGAAAACCCGGCCTTGATGATTCGTGAGGCCGGGGTTTTATTGGATTTTTTACTTGGTGGACTGAAACTGGATAAAGTTACATCCGGTCTGGAACTGCCATCCCCATCAGGTTTAGAGTGCGCCGGAAGACAATCAGCGCGGCCTCCACCAGCTTCAATCGGGCCGCAGTGATAGCGTCATCCTCGGCGTTGGAGGACACTACCCGGCAGTTCTCATAGAAGGTATGAAAGGTGTTGGCCACGTTGGTGGCGTAATGGGGCAGATGGTGGGGTTCCAAAGCGCGCGCCATCTCTGCCACCAGTTCCGGCAGCCGTAGCAGAGCCCGAATCAACTCCAGTTCGCTTGGGTGGGTCAGCAAGACAACATCGCCGGAACTCCAGTCAATTCCCCGTTCCTTGGCTAATTTGAGGATGCTTGCGTTGCGAGCGTGGGCGTATTGAACGTAGTAGACTGGATTCTCCGTGGACTCTTTTTTGGCCAGGTCCAGGTCAAAATCCATCTGAGTCGATGGGGCTTTAGCCAAGAACGAGAACCGGCAGGCGTCAGAGCCCACTTCGTCGGCCAATTCCCGCAGTGTTACTAGGTTGCCACTGCGCTTGCTTTGGCGCACCACTTCCTCGCCCCGGCGTAGTCCTACCATCTGGGAAATTAGTACTGTGAGCCGATCGCGTTCGATACCTAGAGCTTCAACGGCTGATTTCATCCGTGGCACGTGACCTTGGTGGTCGGCGCCCCAGATGTCGACCACGGTATCAAACCCGCGCTCAACGAACTTGTTGCGGTGGTAGGCAATATCAGAGGCGAAATAAGTTGGTTCTCCCCCGGTTTTTACCACTACGTTGTCTTTGTCATCGCCCAGGGCAACGGAGTTGAACCACAGGGCACCGTCCCGATCTGTCAGGTGGTCATTTTCCCGGAGCAGCTTGATGGTTGAATCGTATTCACCGTTCGCGAAGAGAGAGCGTTCGCTGAACCAGTTGTCAAACTCCACTCCAATGGTGGACAGGTCGTCCTTGATTGTGGCAATCATCTTCTCACGACCAATGTCGCCAAGCTCTTTCAGCGTCTGTTCTTCTGCCATTTCCAGAAACCGGGAGCCTTCCGTATCAATGATCTCTTTCGCCAGATCAACTATGTAGTCGCCCTGGTAGCCGCCTTCCGGCACTTCCGCTTCCTGGCCTAGCGCCTGTTTGTAGCGGGCAAGGATGGATAGGTAGAACAACTGCATCTGGTTGCCGGCGTCATTGATGTAATACTCGCGGGTCACGTCAAAACCGGCTGCATCTAAGACTTTGGCCAGGGCGCTGCCCGTAACCGCTCCCCTGACGTGGCCCACGTGTATTGGACCGGTTGGGTTGACGCTGACAAATTCCACCATGATGCGGTGGCCTTTGCCGGAGTCAACATTGCCAAACTCGTTGCCGGTTTGGCGGATGGTCTCCACCTGTTGTTGCAGCCAGGATTCTTTCAGGTAGAAATTTATGAAACCAGGTGGTGCGGCCTCAACTCGGTCGATGACGTCGTTGGGCGCAATATGGCTGGCCAATGATTGGGCCAGCTCAAGGGGATTGATTCGGGTTGCCTTCGCCAAACGCAACGGTAGGTTGGTGGCAAAATCCCCGTGCTCGGAGTCGCCAGGGCGCTCCACTTGAATCACAGGCATCGTTTCTAATTGCAGTGTTCCTTCCTGCCGAGCGGCTTCCAAGGCGTCGGCCACCAACTGCTGGATGGAATCTATTATTAGCGGGTTCGGCATGGGCGAGTGTCCCCCGAGTTTCTCAGGTCTCTTTGCTGAAAATACGCCTTTCATCAAATAACGAAAGGCGGCCATACAAAGGCCGCCAATATTGTGTGGCGCTTGATTATCTTACCACATGGCAGGCTCTTTTCAGGCACGGATCAAGAGCATAGTTGGGGCGCAAACACTTCACTGGCGCTTAAATTTCTTGGACCTGTCACATCTTCTGGGAATCGGGATGACGGTTCCTGGATATCAGGTCGGGAGACTGACTGTTACAATTGTGAGAGTTGTTTTTCGCCTTTGAGTCGAGCCTGAATAGATTGGTTACCAAAGACGAAATCGATTGGTAAAAACCTGGTAAAACACCCGAATAATTTACTGAAGATTTGATGGAAGAACCCCAGCAAACACCGCCCGAACCCCGTTACGAACAGCAGTCCAGACCGCCTGAAGAGGTGATCCACGGGCTGGTACAGGAACTTGAGCGTTTGATGGAGTCCAGTGAGCGACAGCAAGCCCTAGAGCTTTTTGCTGTTCTGCACCCGGTGGACCAAGGAGAGGTCCTAGACGGGCTGCCCAAGGAATACAGCCAATCGCTGTTGGACGAACTGGACGCTAATGTCGTCGCGGAGATTCTGGAGTACCTGGAACCCGAAGAATCGGTCGAAATGATCGGCGATCGAACCCCGGCAGACCTGGCTGAAGTACTCGCCTTAACTGGTCCCGACGTGGCAGTTGATCTCCTGCGCCAGATGCCGGAAGAGAAGCAGAACGAGACCCTGGAAGCAATGGTCGACTCGGCTGAAGTCACTGAGCTGCTGCAGTATCAAGACGACACTGCTGGTGGTCTGATGACCCCGGACTACCCGGTGGTCAACGAGAAAACCACCACCCCCAACGCCCTGGACCAACTGCGGTTGCTGGGAGAAGACGCCGAGGATATCAACTCGGTATTGGTGATTGATGACGACCAGCGGTTGGTGGGGTCATTGAGCATAACCCGTTTGGCGTTGGCGCGGTCCAGCGCAGTGGTTGGCGACATCATGAATCGGGATATTAATTCCGTGACCGCCGAGACCGACCAGGAAGAATGCGCCAAGGTGATGCAGCGCTACAACCTAGACTTGCTGCCGGTGCTGGACTCGGAGGGCCGACTCTCCGGGGTGATTATGGACGATGATCTGGTAGACGTGGTCGTCGAAGAAGCAACCGAGGATATGTTCCGGATTGCCAGCGTGGGCGGCGAGAGAATCGCCGGGCCGCTGACCAATTCTCTTAGAAGTAGGTTGCCTTGGTTGTATATCAACCTGGCCACGGCATTTTTGGCGGCGGTGATGGTCAGCCTCTTTGAAACTACTATTACGCGGGTGGTGGCCTTGGCGGTCTTTCTGCCAGTGGTCGCCAGTCAGGGCGGAATCGGAGGCACCCAAACGGTGACCCTGGTTGTGCGCAGCATGGCCCTGGGTGAGGTGCCTCGTCGACTGGGGTTGCGCCTGTTGGCTCGTGAACTGGCGTTGGGGTTGATCCATGGAGTAGCGCTAGGCATCGTGGTCGGAATTGTGGCCTACCTATGGAAAGGGAATGTCACGTTGGGCCTGGTCCTGGGTCTGGCGATGCTGGGCAACATGCTGGTGGCCGGTATGTTCGGCGCTGGAGTTCCGCTGCTGCTACGACAACTACGGATGGACCCAGCGGTTTCGTCTGCCGTGTTCGTCACCACTTTCACGGATGTGATTGGCTTTGTCTTGTTCCTTGGACTGGCGGCAATTTTCGTGGAACATCTGGTCTAGGCTTCGTCCGCAATATCGCAAAGATTGAACATTGGGGAATAAATGGGGGGAAGATATGCTCGGACAGATAGCTCTGGTTGGTGGTGATGAGTTCAGGCGCGGCTGTGAAGATATGGACCGCGAGATCATGCGCGCTTCGGGCAAGGATCCGGCCAAGTTAGTTGTGGTGCCAACAGCAGCGGTCACCGGGCCTGCCAAAGCGGCCAACGACGGGGCAACCCACTTTGGCGCACTTGGTGGAGATGCCAGCCAGTTGATGCTGCTGGAGCGAAGTCATGCTGAGGACGCAAATTTCTTTGGTGCAGCGACATTGGCCGACGTGGTCTATTTCACTGGCGGCAGCCCAGAGCATTTACTGGAGACCATCCAAGGGTCACCGTTTTTTTCGGCGTTGATGGAGTTGGTCGATGATGGCGGAGTGCTGGCTGGTTCCAGCGCTGGCGCAATGGCCATGGGTTCAATGATGCGCCGACCCAGGGCTGGCGGCTGGGTGGAGTCGCTGGGTGTCGTCGCAGACGTGGCGGTACTCCCTCACCATGAGAAGCGTGACCAGGCTGAGACTTCCAAAGAATTGCAAGTATCTGCGCCCACCGGGCTGACTTTTCTAGGAATCGATGCCCGCACTGGTGTACTTGGACTGCCAGACAACTGGCGAGTCGTCGGCTCTGGCCGCGTGACTGTCTACCAAGGCTCAGAGTGGCAGATATTTAACTCTGGTGACCAGTTGCCCACCGGGTTCTAACCCGACCACACAACCCTAGTCCTGTCATTCTTATCCTAAATCTCCCTGGCGTTCACCTATTTCTGCTTTGCTTAATCTAATTTACATGACTTGATAAATATTGTTTCCTCTGCGAGATGGACACCGCAGCAGATTAAGCTGGCTACTTGCGGCGCTCCCGCAGTTTCGCGTAGACCTCTTCGGGTTGGACACCGCTTGCGGCCAGGAGCACCAGGGTGTGGTAGAGCATATCGGCCACTTCGCCGGGCAGGTTTTCGGTGTCGCCGATGGCTGCCGCGATAGCGGCTTCGCCAGCCTCTTCCACCACCTTTTGGGCAATGCGAGGCACACCCTCCTTGAATAAAGAAGTGGTGTAGCTGCCTTCGGGCATCTCCTCCTGACGGTCCTTGATCAGGGCGAACAACTCGCCAAGGACGCTGGGACCAGACTCGGTCTTTTCGTACTCGTCATCTTCTGGGACGGCTTCCAGCTTGTTCGTGAAGCAGGACACGTCACCGGTGTGGCAAGCCGGGCCTTCTGGGTCGACCTTCAAGAGAATTGTGTCGGCGTCGCAGTCTAGCCACGCTTCCTTCAGGTTCAGGTAGTTCCCGGACATCTCGCCCTTGTGCCAGAGGTCTTCCCGACTGCGGCTGTAGAACCAAACTTGGACGCCCTCCACGGTGCGTTTCAATGAGCCCGGGTTCATATAGCCCATCATCAGCACCTGGCCGGTGTTGGCGTCCTGGGCAATGGCGGGCAGTAGACCCTGTTCATTCAATTTAATCTTCATAATCGGCCTTAAATAACTTGTGAGGGAAATTCTGAGCGATGTGCCGAGTCTTCAGGCTAGAGTGGCAGGCCCTTTTTCAGGAGAAGTGGCAGCTCCGACAGGCTGGAGATCTGGTGGGTCGGAGTGGGCAGATTTGGGTCGATGGGGCGGTCGTCTCGGTTAATCCAGACCGGGTGCATGCCGGCTTCGGATGCGCCAAAAACATCTTCAAGCTGGCGGTCTCCCACGTAAGCCGTCTCCCCCGCAGCTACACCCAACTGGTCCAGAATCATCTGGAATAACTCAGGCCTGGGCTTGTAGACCTGTGCCTGCTCGGAGGTTAACACCGTGTCAAAGCCAACTTCCAACAACTCAAGGTTTGGTAGCAAGAACCCATCATCGGCGTTGGACAAGAGGGCCACGGTGTAGCGCTCGTGGACCTCTGCCAAAGCTTCGTTGGTCTCCGGATACGGGTCGCGCTTGGAGATGTCGCGGAAGAATTGTTGGGTTGCCGCGTGGGGGTCTCCGTCTAGATTCAGGGCCGCAAATGACCGTTCAAAACCGTCTTTCCAGGCGCTGAAATAGCTCTGGAAGGGTCGGTTAGGGTCCACCCGGTTAGTTTGAAATTCCTCTTCTGCTGGCTGCCAGTTGTCCCATAGTTCTTGAGCGGTCGTAGCCAGGTTCTGTTGGCTGATGACATTCCCGAAAATCTGAATATTAGTGTCGTTGGGATTCTGGACGAGGGTCCCATACATGTCGAAGATTACCGTGGTGATTCGTGGCATCGATAGCTACCTAATGTCTGGATTGACCTGGATGATTTGTAGGCCGGTTATTCCGGACCCTGATATTTTGGCCTGACCGGGATGCCCTTGCCCTTGAGATAGTCCTTGGCCTGATCGATGGTAAAGGTGCCAAAGTGGAAGATGCTGGCGGCCAAGACCGCGTCAGCCTTCCCCTGGTCCAACGCCTGATAGAGATGTTCCAAATCCCCGGCGCCACCGCTGGCGATCACCGGTACTGGCACTGCTTCTGAGATGGTTCGGGTCAACGCCAAATCGTACCCGGAAAGTTGTCCGTCTTCGTCCATGCTGGTCAGAAGTATCTCGCCCGCTCCCAGTTCAACTGCTCTGGTGGCCCATTTGACCGCGTCCAACCCGGTGGGAGTGCGACCGCCTCGGGTGTATATCTGCCATTGCGATCCGTCGTCCAGGGCCAAGTCCGAGTCTTCAGGAGTCGGCTGACCCTTGGGGCTGGAAACCCGCTTGGCGTCGATGGCCACCACTATGCATTGGTTGCCGAACGCGGCAGCGCCCTGGCTGATCAACTGCGGGGTGTTCACTGCGGCAGTGTTCATGCCAACCTTGTCGGCGCCTGCTTTCAGCATCCGGCGCACGTCTTCCACGGCTCTGATACCGCCGCCAACGGTCAGGGGTATGAACACCTGTTCCGAAACCCGTTGGACCACATCCACCATGGTGTCTCTTGAGTCAGAACTGGCTGTGATGTCCAAAAAGACCAATTCGTCCCCGCCCTCTTTGTCATAGAAAGCAGCCAGTTCGGCCGGGTCTCCGGCGTCACGAAGTTCAACGAAACTCACGCCTTTTACAACCCGTCCGGCGTCTACATCAAGGCACGGGATTATACGTTTGGTCAGCACAGTGGGAAGGTCTCTCCAGCGGTGGTTTGATTGCGGAATCGCCTGTGAATCAGGCCGCTTTAGAAGTATAACACCGTGCTTGATTTGATCAGGATGACCGACTCATTGGCGAATAAGGCGGTCTGAGCTAGAATGGGCTATCTTTTCAGACTATCGAAACTTTTAGAATCTACGGAGGAAATCATGGCCATAACACTAGACGAAGCCAACAAGATGGTGGCGGGTGCGATCGCCCAAGCCAACGAATTTGGTATCAAAATTAACGTTGCTGTGTGTGACGCTGGCGGACGACTGCTGGCTTTCAACCGCATGGACGGCGCAATCTGGGGTGGCGCATACGGTGCCCAGGGCAAGGCAGTTGCCGCAACGGCATTCGGTCGCCCCAGCGGTGAGCTACAGGAGCGTGCCGAGTCTCCAATCATGAAGGGAATCCTGGGCGCTGAGGGCGGCCACGGCATCCCCAGTCAAGGCGCAGCCCCGGTAATCAGGAACGGCGGATGCGACGGAGCAGTGGGTGTTGGCGGCGGGTCTAGCCAACAGGACGAAGACTGTGCCAAGGCCGGCATCGCCGCTGCGTTGGGCTCTTAACCAAAGCCAGCCAATAAAAAGAAGACTGTTCCGAGGCCGATATTGCCGCTGCGTTGGGTTCTTAAGGAACCAACGCCGTAAGGGAAACTGGGCCACCGCTGCCACCTTCCAGCCGGAGCAAGCCAATTATTAGGAGGGCTCCGGTTGGTGGTAGTTGGTCTAGGTTAGTCAGGTTTTCCAAGACGATTAATCGGCTATCTAGAGCCAACCGACTCACGGAAAAACCGGTGTCCGTTCCAGGCTCAACTCCGGCGGTGTCGGTTGCCAATCCAGCTACGCCCCGGCCCTCAAGTAACACCTGGGCCGCATCCAGCCCGAATCCAGGGAAGTGGAGTCCGTCAACTTGAGAGCCGCCAAGGTAGTCAGCAGGGTTAATCCACTTGGCCTGCCAGCCGGTGCGTAGCAGTACTAGACAACCTGACGGTATTGGGCCGTTGTCCGACTCCCAGTCTAGGACATCGTTCATGGTCAGGGCATAGTCCCGGTTGGCTTCGGCTTGGGCTGAGATATCCATGACCACGGCCGGTCTGACCAAGTCTTGGGGTGAATAAGCCTCGTGTCCGGGCGCTCTGGTTTGAAAACTAGACGGTGCGCTCAAGTGCGTGCCGGAGTGTTCACCCATGGAGAAGCGACGCAAGAAATAGCCGTCTTGCTCAACCTCTGCTACCGTTTCAAATGGCACATCTGGGTCCCCTGGCCACTGGGGAATATTGGGTTGTACCGGCCAGCTAAGTTCTACTACCTTGGAAAAAGAGATGGACCCGCTAAAAGCGGGTCCATCATTTTGTGGTTGGGTCACCATCAATTAAGCACCTTCAGATCATCCGCGTCAGCCCATTCTCCCGCCAAAGGAGCCCCGTGGCAACCCGATAAATCATGATAAAAGACCGTGATTGTTGTACTGGGTTAAGGCGCTGCGGTTTGCAGGGTTCTGGTCGCGCCCAAGATTGCGTCTCGTTTTACGTTGTTGTCGATCCACTCCATAGCTTCACGGGAAGTGCTTCTGGCGGTTAACTCGGGGCGTTCTGGACGCTGGCCGTGCACCGAATAGCTGATGGAACGGATTTCTTCGTCTATGACATAGCCTCTGTAATAGATCCTCATGTTGCCGCCCTCCTCCGGTTGCCTGCGGTCGTCCAGTCCAAAACAAACTGCTGCGAGACGCCGCTAAGTGCCATCAAAAAATGATTGCGTACGTATGTTCTAACTTTTATCCGAGAGGGTCAACGAGCAAATGTCATTGCCAAGGGTCATCGGCAGAGGTAGCGGGAAAGTGAAAAGGAACCGCCCGGAAATAACTCTAGGGTTTCTAACAATTTCCGACGAATACTGCGCCCAAGATGACGTGGGGAGGGAGTGGCTGTGCGAGGGGACCGCCGCTTGATGCGGGCGGGTCGGTGTGCTGAGGAGTGTAGTGACTGAGTCCGTCTCGCGGGGCGGTCAAGACTAATTCCGTAGCCGCGCCCTGCTGCCATGCAATGGTCTGTGTGGCATTGGAATTTCCGACCATGAAGGTCACCATCTTGCCGAAGAACGAGGCGTTAGCAGGCTGCTCCACCAGTAATGAGTACGCACCGTCACTGACTACGGCAGAGCCTGCCTTGAGCCCATCCACCCAAGCGGAGACCCTCACGCCATCGGCCGCAGTCACGCAATCTGCCGACCGAGTTGGCGATAGAGTCGATCCCGGTGTAGTGGTGCCGGTGGCAACCCTGGTTGGGGTGGGGGCTGGCGCAGTATTGAACGCGCCGCCAGTCTGGGTGGTGTAGCTAGTTGGTTGCGGGGTTCGCGTAGGGACGACGGCGCTCTGGGTGGGTGTGGGCGACGGTATGGGTGTGGCGCTGAGCAGGGCTCGGACGGTGGCTTGGACGCGGAAGGTGATGGTAGATTCTATGTCGATATTTGGGCCGGTTTGTTCCGTGGTTGTGGGCTCGGAGTCCTGGGCTTGGGCGGTGGCTTCCAGGACCGAAACCGACGACGTCTGAGTCGTATCAGTGTTACCGCAAGCCAAGACGAATAGCATAAAGAAGACCAAGACCGCGCCCAACCGCTTCATTCCCGACCTCCGACATCTGCGCCTATTTCACCCGTAGCAACCAGGTGAATCTGGTCTACTAAGCTCGTTTTTAACTAAGAGCCGTTGCCGTACGACTTACTCGCTTCGGCAATGAAATCTTCCAGGGATTTGCTTTCTTGTTCCGAAGACTCCATGTTTCTGACTACCACTTCGCCCTTCTCAATCTCGTCGTCGCCCAGAATCAGAGTAAAAGGGATATTCAAGGCGTTGGCCTGTCGCATCTGACCGCGAAGGCCGCGGGTGCCGCTGCTTAAAATCGCGCCTATTCCGGCTCGACGGAGGCGTACCGACAGGTCCAGCGCGGCGATACGGGCGTCGTCGCCTACGTTGGCCACCAAGAACTTCGGCGATGGTTCGTCGGGGACCGGGACCTCGCTACGCTTGAGGTTCAGGGTCAATCTTTCCAGGCCAGTGGCAAAGCCGATGCCCGGGGTTTCCCGGCCACCGAGTTCTGTGATGAGTCCGTCATAACGCCCGCCGCCACAGATGGTGGACTGTCCGCCGCCTTCCACGGGTTGCACTTCAAAGACTGTGCGAGTGTAGTAATCCAGGCCGCGCACCAAACGGTGGTCAATCTGGTAGGGCAATTGCATCTTGTCCAGGTAGCTAATCAATTTGGCCCAGTGTTCGCTGCAGTCTTCACAGAGGTTCTCGGCGGACTGGGGAGCGTCGTTGCCCACGGCGTGACAGGCCTCCACCTTGCAGTCCAGCAGGCGCAGGGGATTGCGATCCAACCGCGACTTGCAGTCATCGCATAGAACGGCCTGATGGCGGGAGTAGTATTCTTTCAGTTTGGCCACGTAGGTCGGGCGGCACTGAGAATCTCCAACGCTGTTAATCAGCAGGTTAATCTCATTGAGACCCAGACTAGTCATCAAATCCCAGGCTACTTCAATTACCTCGGCGTCCACTGATGGGTCGGCATCGCCCAGCACTTCAACGCCAAACTGGTGGTGCTGTCGAAAGCGACCGGCCTGGGGGCGTTCGTACCGGAAAACCGGGCAGAAATAGTACATCCGCACCGGCTGGGGCAGGTTATGCATGCCGTGTTCAAGATAGGCTCGGCACACCGGAGCTGTACCCTCCGGACGCAGGGTGACGCTGTCACCACCGCGGTCGTCAAAGGTGTACATCTCTTTTTCCACGATGTCGGTGCCTTCACCAACTGAGCGGATGAACAGGTTTGAATCCTCGAAGGCAGGTGTGTCAATTCGGCCAAAGCCGAACCGGGCGGCAACGTCCATGGCTTTGGACTCTATGTACCGCCAGTATTTTTGTTCTTCAGGTAGGTGGTCTGCGGTGCCCCTGGGAGCTTGAAACAAAGTAAAAGGTCACTCCGAAATCGACTGTATAAGGCAACATTATAGGCTGATATCGTCCTGTATGGAATCAGCCAGGGCTGTGCCAATGGGGGTAAATGGGCTGTACCGGTATAAGTCCCCTAAACAGCCCGCCCGTCTTTATGGGGCAGCAACACGGAATAAAAGAAGCTGTGCACTGGGGTCTTCACGCCGATCTGCTTGCCCAAACGAATCACAGCGCCGGACAGCGCATCCAGCTCAGTAACCCTTCCAGCTTCGAAGTCTCCGTGCATGGACACTTGGAAATCGGGCAAGGTGTCAATCCATTCCAACGACTCTTGGGTCAGGTTCTCCGACAGGTTAATTCCTCTGGCTATCCCCACCGCCAGTGCCTCTTCCATGGCGTCCAAGAACATCTTGCGGGCGTCTGGGAATTGGAGTAATTCGCCGGCACGAGTCTGTGCGGCGCTGGTGACTCCGGCCAGAGAGCTGTGTACAATAAATTTTTGCCAGAGTACTTGCACGGGGTCGGTGGAAATATCAGCCTCGATCCCGGCGTCCCTGAATACCTTGCGAATATCCAAGGCGCGGAGGCTTCCGGTCACTTCGATTTCGCCAAACGATATCTTAGACAAGACGTCTTCGGAGATAACCCCTGGGGTCTGAACATGGGCCGACGCCCAGTACGCACCCGGCAGGATATTGCTGGGGCCCAATACAGAGCCGAGCAGCTCGTGGCTTTCGACTCCATTTTGAAGAGAGATAATCGAGGTATCTGCGCCCATCAATGGCTTGAGCGTAGTAATCACACTGCGATTGTGAAACGTCTTCACGGTGTAGAGGATAAGATCCACCGGTCCCACTTCTGCAGGATCGTTGGTGGCGTCCACTTTGACTATAAATTCGCCGTCCGGACGGATTATTTTCAGACCGTTGGCTCGGATGGCCTCAAGGTGTTCACCCCTGGCAATTAGCGATACATCGTTGCCCGCTTTGGCTAATAACCCGCCAAGGCATCCTCCAACTCCACCCGCTCCCATGATTGCTATTCGCATTGGTCCCCCCAACTGGCTTTATCGCCAGGGCTAGGCGTTTGTAGAGACTTGGAATTTTTAGACTTAATCATTTTGGGAATTCCCATTTATGTGGGGAAGCAACACGGTGTACAACACGTCAAAAATCGGTGTTGGCACATTTACTTTGCGGCCGATTTGGCCTATCGAACCAACCATGGCCTCTAGTTCGAGCCGTCGTCCAGCGTCCACGTCCACCTGCATGGAGCCGCGCGCGCCCATCGGCCGCTTGGTAATCAGATCGTTTGCCCCTTGAACATCCTCCTCGCCCATCGGAACACCAAATGCTGTTGCCACGTCGGCCACTTCTTGGATGGCCAGCTTGAACTGCGAAGCACCTTCTGCAGACTCAATGAGGTCTTTTGGAGCCAAACGCGCCGCGCTGGCCAGCCCGTTAGCCGGCGAGTTGTACAGAGCTTTTAACCATAGGGCTCTGTTGATGTCTTCAGAAAGTTCGGCTTCAATGCCTGCATCTGAGAATGCTTCTTGTATCAACGTCGCCCGTTTGCTCAGTTCTCCGTTGAACTCTCCGAATGCGACGCGTGCCGGGAATGATCGTTGTCGTACAACACCTGGAGAGTCGATATTGGAAATAACATAGGCGGAACCAGGGAGCACCCGTTCATCGCCGTACTCACGGCCAATCTCTTCCGCGCTTGTCACCCCGTTTTGTATCGTAAGTACGGTGCTGTCATCGGCCACCAGTGGTTTAATGAAAGGAATCGCCTCAGCGTTTTGGTAGGTCTTTACGGCGAATATAACAAGGTCAACGGGGCCGACTTGGGACGGGTCATCATTGGCCGTGACCTTCACGGTAAAGTCGCTATCTTGCTGGATCAGCTTAATCCCCTTTTGCTGAATGGCAGCAAGGTGTGCGCCTCTGGCGATCAGAGTAACGTCGGCCCCGGCCTGTGCCAGCAGCGCGCCGTAACAACCGCCGATACCACCGGCACCCATGATTGCTATCTTCATGAGATTGCTGATCTGGAAATAGCCATTCCGGAGACTGTCTTTCCAGGCATGTTAAATGACTCCATCGGACTGCATCTGTTCCAGCTCATCCTGACTCACCCCGCCGATGGAGCGGAGTATCTCTTCATTGTTGGCGCCTAAGAAAGGCGGCTCAATGTTGGGGTTGTCAGGTCCCCCTGCAAACTTAATTGGTGTGTTGACCGTGCGGAAGATGCCGCCCAGATTGTCGCCGCCATTGACGAACATGCCCCGGGCTTCCAGGTGTGGGCATTCGTCCAAGTCTTTCTGGTCCTGCACGATGCCCATGGAGTAGCCGATGCCGGTCAATTGGTTGGCTACATCTTCTTTCGTACGGGATAAAGTCCAGGCTTCCAACTCGGGCACATAGTTGTTCATATAGAAATCGCCGCTCACGCCAACGCCCAAAAAACGCTCGTCATCGATTAGGTCTTCTCGGTCCATGTATCGCCAAAGCGTCTTCCATTTCTCGGGACCACCAGCGCCGGCCAAGACGACATAACCATCTTTAGCCTTCAGGGCTAACTGGGCGCTGAGCATGTTGCTGCGTTCACGACCGGCCACCTGGCCCGTTGCTTGATAGAAAGGCATGGTGCTGGTCATGTGGGTCGCCATGCAGTCGTACATGGCCATGTCCACAAATGCGCCTTCGCCGGTTCGGTGACGGGCCTCCAGGGCCATCATCACTCCTAGCGCAGACCAGACTCCTGGGACCGAGTCACCAATGTTGTCACCCACCATCTGGGGCGCACCGCCGGGTTCCCCGGTCACCGCCATCCAACCGCCCATGCCTTGGACGCAGGGGTTGTTGGCGGGCCAGTCTGAGTATGGTCCGGGCGCAGGCCCTTCCGGGTCTCCGTAGCCGGTGATGCTGACATAGATCAATTTTGGGTTGAGTTCTTTTAGAACGTCGTAACCCAGACCAAGGCGCCGTAGCGCGCCTGGGCCCCAATTATCCAACAGGATGTCAGACTCTTTGACCATGCGCTCAAAGGCGGCCTTGCAGCGTGGGTCGCGCAGGTCCAGGGTGATGCTCTTTTTGTTCCGGTTCAGTCCTAGATAACGGGCACTGACTCGACCGCCGTCCGGGCCGTCAATGAACGGGCCGTTACCGCGGCCACGTTCGCCGTCTCCGGGGCGCTCAATCTTGATTACTTCGGCTCCCATATCGCCTAGAATCATCGAGCAAAAAGGCCCGGCGACGATATGGGTAACGTCCATGATCCTGATGCCTTCTAGTGGCAGCGAAGGGGTACTAGGTCCGGTTGTCATGTTTTAGCTTTCCGACTGAAATTTAGAGGTGTCTAGACCCAGGCCTTGTGCGCCAAAACGTTTGCCGTTTTCAACGTATCGGGCGGTGGGGTTTTGCAGTCGCTCGGCCTGCTTTTCTGACAGAGGGCGGATCTTGCCGGGTACGCCGATGACCAATGAGTTGGCGGGCACATGGCCTCGAACAATGGCGCCTGCTCCGATGAACACATGGTCTTCAACATCGGTGTCTTCCAGAAGAACGGCGTTCACGCCAATCAAAACGTTGCTACCAACCTTGCCGCCGTGCACGACCGCGCCGTGGGTCATCAGCACGTTGTCGCCAAGTTCTAGATGGTCGTCGGTGTGGAGAACAGCGTTGTCCTGTATGGAGCAGTTTTTGCCAATGATGATGTCGCCGTAATCGGCTCTAATCACTGCACCAGGCCAGATGCTGGTGCCTTCCCCGATGGTCACGTCACCAACGATATAGGCGGCTTCGCTGACGAAGGCAGACGGGTGTATGCGGGGGCTTTTTCCATCTAAAGGGCGAATCAAGAGGTTCCTCCAACAGATACAAACGGTGGTTCTGGCGATTTTGCGGGTCGGTTGTGTGCGGTGTTCGGCCAGGTTGCGATACATTGAGAATCAAACAGGAGCCGCACAAGACGGTAGTCCAAGGCCGGAGACTGGCTAAGAATACACTCCTATGCCGCAAACCGCCACTTACCGTGCCTAAAACGGCCATTTTCAGGCACTTGATCTAGGTCCCAAATGCGCCGGTCAGCCAGTCTGCGCCGGCCACGCAGGCATAGGCGAAGATCAGAAATTTCAGGACTTTACCCACCCAGACCACCGCCATGAACCCCCTTATGGGGTAACGGAGCGCCCCTGCAGCGATGCCGACGATATCGAATATCGGGTTTGGCATTAGCGAAACTACGAATAATAACAGCCAACCCTGGCGGCGCATTCCTTCAGGTCGCATCCAAAGTTCCAACCGCTGATAAAACCGGTTCTTGGCCAAGACTTGACGGCCGGTGTAACCCAGGTAGTAGCCGCTGAGCTCTCCGGCTGATTCGGCTGTACCGGCGATCAGACCAACTAGGAAGGGGTTCAAGTAAATTGCAGTCGCGCAGGCAGTGGCCAGAGCCGGCACCGGTATCACCAAGCCAGCGCTGGCCACGAGGGCGCTCAGGGCGACTACGCCGTAACCCACCTGGGCGGTGCCAAAGTAGTCGCGCAGCAGCAGCGCGGCCACTATTCCGATGATGACAACGGTCAGGATGCCTACCCGCATCAGATTCTCTGGTTTGCTCCAGTCCACTCGGGTTGGAAAACTCGCTGCGCGACTGACGAACCGCATCAAGGTTTGGATTGCCCGGGTTCAGTGGTGGCTGAGCTAAGGAATTGGGTGACTATCGGATTAAAAACCGAAGACTTTTCCATCTGAGGCCAATGACCACATTCGGGAATTACCTGCACGTTGCATCGAGGTAGTTCTTGACTGGCAATTTTAGCGTGACTGACGGGAATGATGACATCGTTGGCGCCCCAGACGACGAGCAACGGCACGTCAGATAGCTTTAGACGATCGAGGATGTGCCACTGTTGGCGCAGTCCGAGTAGGTTGATGCTGGCACGGATAGATTTCAGCGTGGCCATGCGCGCACCAAGGAGCAGCTTGAGCCGGTCCCTCTCCGGCAGAAGATCTTCAAGGACGGCTGGTGGTTTGTAGAATAGCCGCTTGCTTAAGCCCATCATGCTATTCAGTTTGGGCTGAAAGATGAAGTCTCCCAGTACGGGCACAGAGATGACTCGGAGCAGCCAGGACACCTTGCGGCCAAACCCGCCCGAGTCGACCAACACCAGTTTTTCCACATCAGCTGGATGTTCCAAGGCGAACAACCCGGCAATCAGTCCACCAGCCGAATTCCCCACCAGCGAGAGTTCTTCTATCCCCAGTTTTTGGCAGAAGTCATAGACAAAATCTGCCGTTGAACCAGGGTCATACTCCAGGTGACTGGGCTTGTCCGACTCGCCGAAACCCGGCAAATCGGGAGCAATCACCCGGTATCCTGCGTCGGCTAGGAAGTCGAAGTTGCAGCACCAGGATAGCAACGAGTCGGCCAGACCGTGGAGCAACACCACCACGGGGCCATCCCCTGCTTCCCCTGTATCGACATAGCGGACATTCAATCCCCAAATGCTGGTTTTTTTGTATTCCGCTCGTTGCATCGGCTCCCGGCTTGGCCAGTAGTTATTGCCTGGGTTATTCGCCTAGTTAGTAGAAGGCACTGCTGTGTCTGACGCCGTTTCCGGCTGGCTTGGCATTGGTCCGCCCATCTTAGTTAACACCAGGGCTTCGGCTCCGGCGTCGACCAATATATGGTCGCCGGACGTGAACTCCCCAGATAGTATGCCTTTGGACATGGGGTTCTCGAGGAACCGGGTTACCGCCCGGCGAAGCGGCCTGGCCCCGTAAACTGGGTCATAGCCCTCCCTGCTCAGCCAGAGGTTGGCGTCCGAGGTCAACTCAAAGGTAATCCCGCGTTCTTCCAACCGACCTTGAACGTCCTTGAGCATCAGGCTGACCACCCGGATGATTTGTTCTTGGGTCAAGGGGTGGAACACGATGGTCTCATCGATTCGGTTCAAGAACTCGGGCCTGAAAGTTTCTTTCAGAGCAGCGTTTGCTGACTCCTGCAGCTTCTTGTCTTCGTCCTGACCGGCCTGGTCGCCGGTACGGAAGCCAAAGGCCTGACGCTTAATCCCGGAGGTGCCCAGGTTGCTGGTCATGATTATGACCGTGTTCCTGAAATCAACGGTCCTGCCGTGTCCATCGGTCAGCCGTCCATCCTCCAAGACCTGGAGCAGGATGTTGAAAAGGTCTGGGTGCGCCTTTTCTATCTCATCAAAGAGCACAACCCGGTAGGGCCGACGGCGCACAGCCTCGGTCAGCTGCCCGCCTTCATCGTAGCCTACGTAGCCGGGAGGTGCGCCGATGAGCCGGGAGACAGAATGTTTCTCCATGTATTCAGACATGTCGATACGTACCATGTTGGACTCGTCGTCAAACATGAATTGGGCCAATGACTTGGCCAGCTCCGTCTTCCCCACTCCCGTGGGGCCCAAGAAGATGAAACTGCCGATGGGTCGACGTGGGTCGCTCAGGCCGGAGCGCGACCTTCTGATCGCCTCCGCCACGGCGACGACGGCCTCTTCCTGGCCGATGAGCCGCTGGTGGAGGTTGTCTTCCATGTGCACCAGCCGCTCACCCTCGCCCTCCAAAAGGCGTCCGGTTGGGATGCCCGTCCACTTTGAGACCAGCTCGGCGATATCCCGTTCGCCCACCACCATGTCGGTCCGGCGGTCCTTCTGTAGGACACTGCGTTCGGACTCATATTCTTCGGTCAAGCGGAGTCTCTCCACCCGTAGCTCGGCGGCGCGTTCGTACTCTGTGCGTTGGGCCGCTGTGTCTTCTTGGTCCAACAGCTCGGCGATGCGCTCTTCCATATTCTTCACGTCGGCAGGCAGACTTTCGACGTCGATCCGCAGTTTGCTAGCGGCTTCATCAATGAAGTCCACCGCTTTATCGGGGAGCTGCCGCCCAGTCACGTAACGGTCGCTCAGACGGGCGGCGGCAATCAAAGCTGAGTCGTCGATGTCGACCTTGTGATGGGCCTCGTACCGGGGCCGCAGTATGCGCAAGATCTCGACAGTCTCTTCCACCGTGGGTTCTTCAAGGATCACTGGTTGGAATCGGCGCTCTAGTGCGGTGTCTTTCTCGATGTACTTCCGGTACTCGTCCAGAGTGGTAGCGCCGATGCACTGCAATTCACCCCGAGCCAATGCCGGTTTGAGCATGTTGCTGGCGTCTATGCCGCCCTCGGCGGCTCCGGCTCCGACCATGGTGTGAATCTCATCTAAAAACAGGATTACCTCTCGGTGCGCCTGCTTCACTTCGTCCATTACCGCTTTCAGTCGCTCTTCGAACTCACCTCTGAACTTAGAACCAGCGACCAAAGCACCCATATCCAGGGCCAAAACACGGCGTCCCCTCAGGGAGTCGGCCACGTCTCCGGCCACGATTCTGGCGGCTAGACCCTCAACGATGGCCGTCTTGCCGACACCGGCTTCGCCGATGATTACCGGGTTGTTCTTCTTGCGCCGAGTCAGCGTTTGCATCACCTGGCGAATCTCTTCATCGCGACCAATCACTGGGTCCAACTTGCCTTGGCGGGCCAGGTGGGTCAGGTCGATGCTGTACTTGTCCAACGACCGATAAAGGCTCTCTGCTCTGGGGTCGTCCACGCGGTGGCTGCCGCGAATCTCAACCAATGCCTGGTAAACCTTCTCTTGATTGATGTCGTGTTCCTTTAGGATTTGGGCCACGTCGCCCTGCGATTCCATGACCGCGGCAATGAACAAATGCTCGGCGCCGATGAAATCGTCCTTTAGGCGGTCGGCCTCATTCTTTGCATCTTCTAGCAGGCGAGAGGCTCGGGGCGTGGCGTAGATCTGAGTGGCGTTGTCGGCCACTTTTGGCGCAGCTTCCAACGACCGATCCAATTTGGCCGTGATGGCATCTACAGACACACCTATCTGAACCAGGATGTTTCCTGGGGTTCCTTTCTCCAACTGCAAAAGTGCCAGCAGGATATGCTCCACATCCCATTGGCTATGACCGTAACGGCGCACCAAATCTTGGGAATTGTGTAGTACTTCTTGGGCTGGTTCTGTGAATTGGTCTGGTCTTAAAACCATGATGGTTTCTCCTGGCGCCGAACGTTTGGTGGCGCTTGCTTAAGGGATGTGACGTTAAGTGATAGGCCGAGGGGCACGACTGGCGTCTGGTGGTCTTTGCCGTTGGCCCTGTCCCTGCAGAATCTTAACGGCCTCTGTCAGCCGTTCGACTTCCCCTTCTAATTCTTCGATGCGGTTCATCAGCTTAAGGGCCACTTCCGCTCCGGCCAGATTGAGTCCCATATCTTCCGTCAAAGATTTGAGGCGACGCAATCGGTCGATATCAGCCATGGAATACAGCCGTTGACGACCACCGGTGCGCGACGGCCAAATCAGACCCACACGCTCATAGTGACGGAGTGTCTGGGCGTGGACACCGACTATGCGGGCCGCCACGCTGATGACGAAACACGGCTCATCTCTAAATCGATTGTCTGGACTCATGGTTACTCCTCGCCGGTCCCATCATCTACCGCATCCTGGTCTTCCGAACTCGCTTTTTCATCATCGCCAGATTCTGGCGACTCTGTACGTTTGTCTCTCATCTTCTGGAACAGTTCTAGCTCTTCAGCTGTGAAGTCCGTGGGCAGCTTTACCTTCAGTGTGGCGAAAAGGTCACCCCGGTGGTCAACATCGCTTTTTGGGTTGTTGGCCGAACTGTTCAGCGTCGGCATGCCCTGTCCGGCCAGCCGGAAACGCCGCCCATTCTGTGTGCCCGGTGGGATGGTCAGAGCCAGCTTTCCAGTGAGGGTCGGGATGGTCATTTCACCGCCCAATACAATGTCATCCAGAGGGGCTTCCACCTCCACGTAGAGGTCTTTTCCCTGACGGCGGAAGTTGGGATGTTCATTGACCGATATCACCAAGTAGAAAGCGCTGCCCTGGGCGATTTCCGAGTTGATATGAACTCTGGAGCCGTTGTCCACTCCCGGCGGAATTTTGACCTCCAACCGGCGTCCGTCTTGCATTCGCAGTCTGCGGGTAGCGCCTGTGAAGGCGTCTTCCAATGAAACGGATACTTTGTATTCGGACGGAGGCGGTTGGCGCATATTCATGCCGCCAGGGGCACCCGCGCCGCTGAAGAACTGGTCGAAGATGCTGCCCTGGCCGCCCCCCATTCCGCCCATGTTGGAATAAGAGACCCTGCCGCCGCTGCGACCGCCGCGGTCGAACTGGTCAGCCCGCTTCCAATCGTCGCCGTACCGGTCGTACTTGCGCCGAGAGTCTGTGTCCGACAAGACGGTGTAGGCCTCATTGATCTCTTTGAACTTCTCTTCAGAGGCCGGGTCGTTATCGTTAACGTCCGGGTGATGTTTACGCGCCAGTTTCCGGAAAGCGCTGCGGATGTCTTTCTCCGTAGCCCCCCGGGGACGCCTAATGTGCTGTAGTAATCTGCCATGAATCCAACCGAATTGCAGAGTTAGTCATTTTTATATCCAGGCCAAATTATAGATTAATTGAGACTAACTGTCAATGTAATGATAGAAATATATATAGTAATAATGAAAGTTAAACGATAAGGAAACTTGATCGTTAACGCTCAACTATAAAGAATAAGTATTGTTAAACAGGGATTAAGGCACCTAGTCCCAACCCCCCAGTATTTTCAACATACGTTGAGCAGGAGATTAGAAATGGTATTAACACGTTGGGCTCCCATATACGAGATCAGGCGGGCACGCCGTCTAGCCAACCGGCGCTGGGCCGGATTCCCCTCATTCTCTTCGGAGAACAGTGCGAGCACAGATGCATCTGACGCTTCTGGGCGTCGAGACTGGTCGATTCCGTTGGACATCGTTCGAGACGGTGATAACGTCACCGTTAAAGCCAGCTTGCCCGGTGTGAACCCGGAAGACATTGATGTCACCGTCGAGGGCGGTGTGCTGACCATCAAGGCTGCCACAGAAGTGGAAGAAGCGCGTGAGGATGGTGGGTACGTGGTCCGGGAACGCCGGACTGGTTCGTTCCACCGCCGCCGTAGCCGAATCCAACCACGCCAGAGTCGGATTCGACGCGTACAACGATCTGCCAGAAGTTGGTCCGCCAAGACGGCACTACGTGTTTGTAGTTTGGGAATACGGCTTTGGCGTCGGTGATTTTCATTGGTTACTTTCTGCCTATAAAGCGTTAGGTCAGGATATTAGACGGAGTACCACTTTGAACCTACGCATGGCGCAGGTTGCCCGCAGTTCATCAAAGCTCACAATCTCGGCAGCCTGGATGCCCTGTCCTTCTTCGATACGCCCGCCAACCTCCGGGAGGCCTTTTTGGTAGATGCGGCCCAGTGGTTCCTCCTCGGCCTCCGAGTAGAGGAACCACTGGGTTGTTGGCAGGCAAGTTTCTGTTGCGTCGCTCAAATCTTTTAGCTCAAACAGGGGTTATTGAATCGGAATCTGGGCGTAGGGAACGTTCTTGGACGGGTCAATCTTTCGGCGTTCGATAAATGAAGTCCGGCGTTCCAAGCACTCTTCCGAGGCCAAATAGTCCGGGTAGTGCTCTTGCATCGGAGTCGTGGCCGGGTTTTCAAAGTGATCGTGCCGGTTGTAAGAGATCTTCTGCATCTGGAGGATAATCGGGCTCACATTCTTGATGTCGGCGATCCAACGGTCGACCTCCGTCCATAGTTGGTTCGGCTCCACAACAATGTTGACCAGGCCCATGTCGACGGCTTGTTGGGCGGTGTATTGGCGGCAGAGCATCCACATCTCACGCGCCCGTTTTTGGCCGATTCTGGCCGCGAGCATGGCCACGTTGTGACCGTTGGCTGGGCTGCCCACGCGGGGGCCGGTCTGCCCAAACTTGGAGCGGGTGGTCGCGATGGTGAAATCGCAGGTGTAGGCCAGGATGTTGCCGGAGCCGATGGCGAACCCGTCCACGGCCGCGATAACCGGTTGGGCCATCTGCATGACGACCTCGTTATACCGGACCTCGGTCTCGCTGCGGTGGCCTCGGTAGTCGCCGTGTTCCAGTTCCGGGTCGTAGCTCTGGTCGTTGCCGGTGCAGAAACCATTGGGACCGGCGCCGGAGATTACCACCACGCGGATGTCCGAGTCGGCGGCGGCGTCCAGCAGACTATCGGCCATCTCGTCCATGGTGATGCCGCGCTTGGCGTTATAGGTCTCCGGCCGGTTCAGCAGCAGCCAGGCAACGCCGTCTCCCTTCTTGTAGACAACGTCTGAGTAGTTATCCGAGCCGAGAATCGAGCCCAGGTAGTTGGAGAATTTCTGGTCCACCATGTCTAGGGCATCTTGGAACCCCTTGATTAGTTGGGACTCAGTCACATCAGCCTTGGCGCTGGCGATGATCTCATCTTCGTTTCGAGTGGCCTGAAACCCCTTGGTATTCAGCCAGCGAGTGAACCCCCTGGTGAAGTCGTGCACCGCGGCGCAGGCCTCATGGGAGAAACTCAGCCGGTTACCGGAGGCTAGGTCGTCCACCGTGATACTAAGGCTCGCCTGGTCCGGCCCCGCAGCCGAGGTCAAGTTCAAATTAAATTGCACCCCGGCCGTGGGGTAACTCGCGCTGGTCTTCAAGTCGATGCTGGCTGGCATAAAGCCCTCCTGAAATTTGGCGAAGATATATCAGGTGGGATTCTATAAGAAAGTGAGCACCTACGCACTGCTAAAGACAAACAACAAAGAAGTGCGGGAAAGTAGAAAGAAGAAGAAACTGGCTCCCCGAGTAGGATTAGAACCTACGACCTATCGGTTAACAGCCGACCGCTCTACCGCTGAGCTATATTCCGTTATCCTTGCCTCTGAGTATAGCTACTGTGCCGAATTATTCTAGATAACCGACAGCTTTAATTCTCATCCGATATGCGTCGTATTGAGAGGCACCCTTGGTCTCGGAAATCAGACATGGGCTTTCAAATCTGGGTACATTATTAGGAACAAGGGATCAAATCTGACCAATCAGGAGGGTATTTGTCCCTACCAGGCGGTGGATTAGCAGGCAGACAATCTGGTTTACCCATTGGAGGATGATTGTTTAGACCAGGTACCCTATTCTGCCTGCCTTGACCAGGAGCTTCTTGACCTTGGCCACCTTGATTCATATTGCTAGTTTCGGGGATGCCGCTATAGCAAAGGATAAAATAAGGAAATCCGATTTCGCCTGACCCACTGATTCTAGAAGCATGGTAATGGTAGATGACTTTATCTAGTTCATTAACTGTTGAAGTTATACCGTTGCATTCATCCAAATCTCCTAGTCCTTGCACATACTCCCAATCATCTATGCCACCATAACCATTTTCCCCGTTTTTTAGGCGATAGCTGGAAGTCATTTCTTTCAAAACGTTATTTGAATCTATTCCATAAGGGCCGTATATAGGATATCCATCAAATGCGAACCCTATAACTGGAGAAGCTTCGTTTGTTTTAAGAAAAGCCATATCCCAATCTTTCCAATCTTTCTCTTCTTTCTCTGGGTGCCAGTGGACACAATTTCCGTCGAAATGATAATGAAATTGAGTACCA
>Ga0209089_10001128_pt1 | contig 24336 bp, 20 predicted proteins | sample ArcticOcean_MG_C_FD_187431 | JGI IMG/M metagenome (GOLD analysis project Ga0209089, IMG submission 187431) | Marine microbial communities from western Arctic Ocean - ArcticOcean_MG_CB2_150 (SPAdes) (version 2) | ecosystem: Environmental > Aquatic > Marine > Oceanic | place: Arctic Ocean: Canada... | reverse complement strand
CTCAGGCCGTTCAAAAGCGTGGTTGAGTCGTAGGACTCGCTGGTCGGGTCGGACAGCGCGACGATTTTCCGCACGTCGTCGGCCATACCGTCGAGCTTCTTGGCGTCGATTACTAGCCGACCGAGAATCGCGTCGTCCAGGCCGTCGCCACGGCCCGCGTCGATGTCTTTCTGGTTGGCCACCAGAATTTCATCTTGGCGGGAATTGAGGGCATCGGCGACACTAAGCAGCGCATCGTTTTTCGCCGAAGTAGGCAGCTTGGCTAGTGCGCGAGCCGCAGCCCGTGCCCGCTTTCCCATCTGCTGTAGGTCGATCCCGTTCTCCACGATATTCCTCGAAGTTGTTCGTCATTCGAACCGTGCTACTGACATTAAGAACGGCGTGAGCGGCATCGTGACTGGGGTCGGTACGGGGGCACGACCCCTACGTAGTAGCGGCGGGTCCCCGTGCCCGCCTAGGTCAATGGTCGAACGTAGATATCTTACTATAACCTTATCATGTCACGTCGATGCACTACTTCGTCCCCGTAGTGGTCGCCAAGCACTTCGGCGATGCTGTCGGAGCGCACGCCCTTGATTTGATCGAGTTCCACTGAGTTGTAGTTGGCGACACCAGCCGCGATCTGGATGCCGCGCGTGTTCCTGATCTGAATCGTGTCGCCGCGCTCAAAGGTACCTGCGACGCTCGTGACCCCGACCGGCAGTAGACTGCGGTTTTTCTGCAAAAGCACGTCGGCTGCTCCGTTGTCCACGACAACCCAGCCGGACTTCGTGACATTCTTCTTGAGCCAATTTTTGCGGCTCTCCTTCGCGTCCTGACTTGCCGGACAGAAGGTGCCAAGACGCTCGCCCTGCGTGAGGCGGGCCAGGATATTAGGCTCAAGACCGCTCGCGATGAATACATCGACACCGCCCTCGGTCGCCAGCGCCGCCGCATCCATCTTCGTCGCCATGCCGCCGCGGCCCTTCTGGTCGCGGGGCGCACCCGCGTGAGCCCTGATCTGCTTGTCGAAATGGGAAATAGTCGGTATGAGTTCGGCATCGGGGTCTACGGTCGGGTCACCCGTGTATAGACCATCGACCGTACCGAGCATCACAAGCAGTTCGGCATCCGCCGCCCTCGCCACTCTTGCCGAGAGATTGTCGTTATCTCCGAAGCCAGCTCCGGCGAGCTCGTCGACCGCAACAACGTCATTTTCGTTGATTATGGGAAGGACGCCGAGGTCGAGCAGCGATGCGAGGGTGTTGCGGACGTTCAGGTCACGGAGCTTTTGGCCACGCGTGCGTCGCTCGCCCACGTCGTTTAAGGTCAGTAGCACCTGCGCGACGGTGATGTCGTGTTGGCCGAACAGGTCCTGGTACATATGCATCAGGTGGCTCTGTCCAACGGCGGCAAGGGCCTGCCGGAACTGGACGCTGGTTTCCTTGCCTCTGCCGAGCGCGTTACGTCCGGCGGCAACCGCGCCGGATGAGACCAGAATGACCTTCGCGCCACCCTGGTGGAGCAGCGCCATCTGATCGACGAGTCCGGACATCACCTCAACGTTAGGACTGTCGGTCCCGTATGTCAGGAGGGCCGTGCCCGCCTTAACGACGATACGATTGTATGAGACTGATTGCTCCATGATAGACAATGAGCGCGGGTTGCCAGGGCCGTGAGTTCGGACTTGGTTACGTGTAATCCATCCTAGCAGGCACCCCTTGGGTGTCAAGGTGTTTGCGCCCCTTCGAGTAGGCGTTGACGGGGAACTGACAAGAACTGCATCGCGTATTGTCTGAACGCGCATGATATTGTAGAGGCAGAAGACGGGTCGGGAGACGAAGGTCTTGAACGGCGGAAAGAAAGTCTGGATTGGACTCTTGCTCAGCGCCATATTCGTGGCGCTTTTTTTCGTTACGCTCGACTTCGGGCGGCTGATCGACGCCCTGTCCGACGCAAACTACTTCTACGTTATGCCTGGAATCGGGCTGTACTTGATCGGTGTGTGGTTCAGAACGCTCCGGTGGCGATGGCTTCTCAAACACATGCGACCTATCAAGACCAGTCGACTCTTCCCGGTCGTCGTGGTCGGCTACATGGCGAACAACCTGCTGCCGATGCGTCTGGGTGAGCTGGTGCGGAGCTACTACGTCGGCAAGCGGGAGGACGTCAGCAAGACCGCCGCGCTTAGTACGATATTCATTGAGCGCTTGTTAGACGCGATAACCCTTTTGACATTTATCGCGGTGCTGGGCCTCATCGTTCCATTGGCCACAGTTGGGCGAGGATTCGAAGAACAATCAACGATCCCTTGGGCGTTGCTCGTCACGGGAGTCACCGTGCCGTTTTCAGTCGCGTTCATCACGATTCTAGGTGTTGCGAGCTTCCCATCCCAATCGATTCGGACTGTTCAGGCATTAATCAAGCCGTTGCCGAAAACTGTTGAGGTGCGACTGATAGGGTTTGTCGAACTCTTCGTGGAAGGGCTCGCGTCTTTGAAGAGCCTTAAGATGGTTGGGTGGCTATTCATTCTTTCCCTCCCCGTCTGGCTTTTTGAGGCCGGACTGTTCGTCTTCGTAGGCTACTCCTTCGGACTCGATCTAATATATGACAATCTGACGGACTTTATAGTCGCGATGGTTCTCGTCACAGCCATCGCCAACATCGGGGCGTCGATTCCGGCAGCACCGGGCGGCATTGGCCTGTTCGAGTTGATCGCCAGGGAGACGCTTGTGCTACTCCCTCTTGCAGCCGTCGATAGGGCCGTTGCGGGAGGGTATGTGGCGGTCGTTCACGCTTCGCTGCTCCTGCCCATGATCGTTCTCGGACAGTTCTTCCTCTGGACAGAGCACGTCTCCCTACGTAGTCTCACAAAGCGCGGGCAAGAAGAAGCTGCGCCATCAGCATCACTCCCCGATAAGGAGTCAACATCGTGAAAATTGGCATTATCGGAGCCGGTGCGACGGGTCTTGCGGCGGCATACGAGCTCGGCAAACAGGGCCACGATGTTGTCGTTTACGAGCGCGCGGCGTTCCTTGGAGGACAGGCCTCGACCTTCGATGTGAACGGGGCCCGACTCGAACTCGGCTACCATCACCTGTTCACCAGCGACACAGACATCCTCAACCTCATCGACGACATCGGCCTGGGACAGCAGATGCGCTGGTACCAGTCCAAGGTCGGAACCCTTCACGGCGGCAAGATATACAATTTCGTGACGCCAATCGACCTGCTCAAGTTCAAGCCGCTCAGCCTCGTTAACCGGATCAGGCTGGGCCTTGTGACCTTGATGCTGCGGAAACAGAAGGACTGGCGGAAGCTCGAGAGCATTACTGCCACGGACTGGCTCCGCAAACGCGCTGGCAAGCAGGTATACGATACATTTTGGGGCCCCATGCTTCGTGGCAAGTTCGGCGAGGAGTTTTACGATCAGATCGGGATGCCGTGGATATGGGGAAAGATCAACACGCGCTTCGCGTCACGTGGCAAGGGCATGTCGAAGGAAATGCTGGGCTACCCCATCGGCAGCTTCGGTGAAGTCTTTGACGTAGTGGGCGATAAGATACGGGAGCAGGGCAACGACGTACACGTTAATGCCGAGGTGACCGAGATCACCACCGACGCAAACGGCGTCACCGGCCTGAATGTAGACTTTTCCGAACGGGGCGAGTCGATTCACAATGAGTTCGACGTGGTTATATCGACGACCCAGTCCCACATCTTCGCCCGCAAGCTACTGCCCGATCTGCCAGCCGACTACAAGTCTAAGCTGGACGACACGAAATATCTCTCTGCACTGCTCCTCATCCTGGTGCTCGACCGGCCGCTGTCCCACATCTACTGGCTGAACGTGGCCGACCGCTCGATTCCCTTCGTCGGCGTGATCGAGCAGACGAATATGGTCGACCCCAGCCACTATGGCGGTCAGCACGTAGTCTATCTCTCGAATTACCTGACGAGAGAAGATTCTTTGTACAGCCTGAGTCATGAGGACTTGCTTCAGGAATATCTGCCTCACTTGCGTAAAATCAACCCAGACTTCGACGAGTCGTGGATAGTGAAAAGCTACCGACAGCATGTCGATGCTGCGCAGCCTATCATCGGGACGAACTATTCCGAGCGGATGCCAGAACATCGAACACCGATCAAAGGTGTATATCTGGCAAATACGACGCAGGTCTACCCAGAAGACCGGGGCACGAACTACAGCGTCCGCATGGGCGTTCAGCTCGCAAATATGGTAATGAACGACTACACATAAATTGACACTGATTTTCGCCAACGCGTATACTTGATTGCTGGTAACCAACTATGAAAAGAACATATCAACCAAAGAAGCGACGCAGGATGCGCGTCCACGGATTTCGGTCTCGGATGCACACCAAGAATGGCCGCAGGGTGCTTAAGCGACGGATGTTCAAGGGCCGCGCCCAGTTGACCGTATAGTCGTGCTTGATGCAGCGAGACAGGCGACTGAGAAGGTCGGCCGACTTCGCAGCAACACGGGCTGAGGGACGGTCGTGGGCAAATAAACTCCTGGTAGTGGGAGTCCGGTCTAACGGCACCGAGACGACGCGGTTCGGCTTCTCCATCAGCAAGCGGGTGGGCAATGCCGTCGTCCGTAATCGCATCAAGCGTCGGCTTCGGGAAGTGGCACGATCGGCGTCGGTGGAAGAAGGCTTTGACGTGGTTATTATAGCCCGCCAAAACGCTGCCACCGCCGATTTTGCGAGTCTCGAAGGTTCTGTGAACAATCTGTTCAGGCGTGCCCGTATCCTCCAAGCGGAGTAAAAGCGCGTCTGCGAGTCGTCCTGTCGGGTTTGGCGGGGCTGATGACGATGGGGGTCGCTGTGCGGAAGCTGGTACTGGGCGCGATTAGTCTGTACCAGATGACGTTGTCACCTATGTTTTTCCGTGGGTCGTGCCGGCACTATCCGTCGTGCTCGCACTACACGTATGAGGCGGTCGAGCGATACGGCGTGCCCAAGGGCGCCTGGCTGGGCATCAAGCGGCTGAGCCGATGCCGCCCGTTCGGAACGAAAGGCTACGATCCTGTTCCTTGAAAGATCTTAATTACTGGTCGGCCTGTGGTGCACTTAGGTTCAATCGACCGACCTTTCCGAAAACTCTCTGAGAGCATTTGAACAACACTAATCGAACGACGAGATCTCTCCTGGCACGCAAAGGCGTTCTTTGGCTGCTGACTGTGTCGGCGGTCGCGCTTTTCGTCTTGACCGGTTGCGCCGGCACGTCGACTCCCCAGGGATGGTCGGGCGCGGCGGTATCCGACGACAAACTGTACATCGGCTCTCAAGACCGGGATGTCCGCGCCCTCGACATCGAAACGGGCCAGACGGTCTGGACATTCGATCTACGCGGCGAAGAAGAGTCGGACCGTGCGGTATATGGAACACCTGCGATATCCGAGGGGCTTGTCTATGTTGGCGGCTACGACGGTATCCTATACGCTCTGAACCTGGGAGACGGCCAAGAGTCCTGGGACAAGGTCGTGGGCGAGGGTGCCCCTATCGTAGGCGGGCCGGTCGTTGGCGACGGTCTCGTATTGGTTGGGTCCGGCGACGGTACCCTGTACGCCTTTGATGCGGACACGGGCACCCAAGAATGGAAATTCACCACCGACAAGGGCATCTGGTCCACTCCGACTATCGCGAACGGACGGGCCTACGTAGGCTCGCTGGACCAAAAGCTGTACGCCCTCAACCTTAGCGACGGCGTTTTGATGTGGGACTTTCCTACCGGCGGTGCGATTACCGCGCAGCCGCTGGTGGTCGACGGTCGGGTCTACATTGGCTCGTTCAGCAGCAACTTCTACGCCATCGACGCCGAGACTGGTACGCGAGTCTGGGAGTTTCCCGGCGCGAGCAACTGGTATTGGGGCGGCGCGGTAGCCGAGGGTGGCAAGATATTCGCCGCGTCGACAGACAGCAACCTATACGCACTGGACAGCTCTTCAGGCCAGCTTCTGTGGGTGCTTGATACCGACGCATCGATCATCGGTTCCCCAACACTGATCGGTGATCGAGTAGCTGTCGCCTCGACCGATGGCAGGGTGCGGCTCGTGAAGCAGCAGGACGGCACCGACGAGACCCAGTGCAACATTCGCACAACGATCAAGTCGCCGCTCGCGTCGCACAACGGGTCACTGTTCTTCCGCGCCGAAGACCACACCATCCGTGCATTGAAGATTAACGTGAACGGCAATCCCGACGAGGTATGGATACATCAGTCCAATGATCAAGAAAATCCCGTACCCCGCGATTGGACGAAGTCGTGTTAAGGTTTGAGAGGGGCGATGTGGTGGCTCGACTGACAAGTATGCGAACGCATGCTTCGATCCTTCATGGAAGGACACGAACGGGTTTTTATTCGTTCGCCCTGAGCCCGTCGAAGGGTGAAGCCCGCAACTCGACGCTGCATAGACGAATGAAGGCGGACACTTGGAGCTAATCGGAGAACTCTGGAACCAGGTTATCAGCAGGCCGATGATCAACAGCCTGGTACTGCTGTATTGGGTGTTTTTCAGCAATTTTGGACTGGCGATAATCGTCTTCACTATCGCGACGCGGGCGCTTATGGTGCCGCTGACCATTCGGCAGGTCCGGTTGACGAAGGCCATGGGTGCGCTCGCGCCTAAAGCAAAAGAGATCACTCAGAAGTATAAGGACGACCCGCAGCGCCGCTCCCAGGAGACGATGAAGCTCTACCGGGAGTCGGGTGTGAACCCCATTGGCTGCCTCGGGCCGCTCGTTGTGCAAATGCCCATCTTCATCGGACTGTTCTGGGCGCTCCGAGCGACGCTCGCTTCGACACCCGAGGGGCTGGCGGACCTATCTTCGAAGCTCTACCCCTGGCTTCCGGGCGTTGGCGTGTCTATCCCGATTGACCCGCATTTCCTCGGTCTGAACCTCGGCGACATCACACAAAGCAGCCCCGTCGGACCGGTTCTTGCCCTCGTCGTGGCAGCATCTACGTGGCTCATGCAGAAGATGAGCACGGTTCGCGCAACCAGCGACCAGCAGGCGCAGACGAACCGCATGCTCCTATGGATGATGCCCATAATGATCGGCTTCTTCTCGCTGAACTTCGAGACGGGTTTGACGCTCTATTGGACCGCTTCCAACATCGTGGGAATTATCGTGCAAGGGTTTATCGGCGGATGGGCGCCCTTCCGGGAGGCCCTCACCTTCGGCTCCCTCGGCTCCATCCTGGGCAAGGCCCCGGTTGAAGCAGACGAGTCCGATTCAGAGAAATCCAACAAACAGCTTGATGGGACCGTAGTGGACGGGAAAGCTCGTGCCCTCAACTCGGCCGAGATCTCCGACTCCGCGCCCCTTTCAGAGGAGGCAATATCCGATGACCACAGTGGAACGAACGGGAAAGACTCCAGACGAAGCAATCGAACTCGCGCTAATGGAGCTCGACGCAGAACGCGGGGAAGTAGAAATAGACGTCGTTAGTCGGGGGAAGTCCGGCATCCTCGGCATCGGCGGCGAGCCGGCAAAAGTCCGTGTTACCCTCATCGAGAAGCCCTCCGATGTAGTTCGCGTCGCCACTGAGGTACTCGAAAACCTCATCGAGAAGATGGGTGTCGACGCAACCGTCAACCTCAAACAGGCCTACGACGAAGAGGTCGATGGCCCGGTCATCGATGTCGATGGTGACGACTCGGGACTCCTGATTGGTCGCCGAGGCGAGACGCTCAGGGCGCTGCAATTCCTTGTCAGCTTCATCTCGGCGAAGAAACTCGGTGAGCGCGTTAACTTGTTCATCGACGTATCGGGCTACCAGGAACGCCGGTACGAAACACTCCGGGACATGGCGCGGCAGGGTGCCAGTCGGGTCGCGGATAGCGACCGGGCCATAACTCTCGAACCCATGCCGCCCAACGAACGCCGTATCGTGCATCTGACGCTCGCGGACAACCCAAACGTCACCACATCGAGCGTTGGGCGCGGTGATGACCGCCAGGTGGTCGTGGAGCCACAAGACTAAAACGGGGATATGAAGTAAGATTTAGTAGGCGGCTCTTTCAGGGGGAGGCGCCTTTTGCTGTGTAGCGCGACAGAGTGGACTGAAGGAAGCAACGTGAAGATCGGAGTACCAAAGGAAACCGCTGCTGGTGAACGTCGCGTCGCTTTGATTCCGAGCGTCGTCTCTAGACTTGTCGGGAGTGGCACTCAGGTAGTCGTGGAGTCTGGGGCGGGTGCTGGGTCGTTTTTCAGCGATCAGGAGTATGAGAAGGCCGGGGCGACGATGGTCCCGTCAGTGTACGGCTCGTCCGACTTTGTCGTTAAGGTACAAAAGCCGAGCGCAGACGAGATCTCGGCGTTCGCAAAAGGAACATCCCTCGCAACGACACTGCAACCGTTGATCGACCACGCGACAGTGAAAGCCCTTGCCGAAGCGGGCGTAACAAGCTTTGGCATGGATACCATCCCCCGCATCGCGCGCGCGCAGAGCATGGACGTACTTTCGTCGATGGCTTCGCTGGCGGGCTACAAGGCCGCTGTGATGGCGGCAGACTCTCTCTCGAAATTTTTCCCGATGATGATGACCGCCGCGGGTACGATCCCACCGGCCAAAGGTCTGGTACTAGGCGTGGGCGTTGCGGGACTCCAGGCTATCGCCACCGCGAAAAGACTCGGTTCCGTCATGTCCGCGTACGACGTGCGGCCAGTCGTTCGAGAGCAGGTCGAGAGCCTAGGCGCCACTTTCTTGGAAGTCGATCTAGGCGAACTGGCCGAGGATGCGGGTGGCTACGCCCGTGAACTATCTGAGGACGCCCAACGCAAGGGCCGAGAACTCATCCACTCCGCCCTCAAGGACATGGACTTCGTCATCACCACAGCGGCGATTCCGGGGCGGCCCGCACCTCGGCTCATCGAAGCTGAGATGGTGAAGGACATGCAGCCCGGCGCAGTCATCGTCGACCTCGCTGCAGAGTCAGGCGGGAACTGCGAACTAACAAAGCCGGGCGAAACGGTCGTCGAGCACGGGGTCACGATCCTGGGGCCGCTGAACTTGCCTAGCTCTATGCCCACGCACGCGAGCCAGATGTACTCCCGAAATATGCTGAACTTCATCAACCACATCGTGACAGACGGCGAGGTCACGATAGATTTGGGAGACGAAATCACGAAAGGATGCTTAATCACCCATAACGGCAAGATCGTCCACGAGGCGACCCTCGCGGCTATGAGTAGAAGTTAACGGCGGAGACAAATATGATCGAAAGCATACTACTCACCGAAATCTTCATCCTGGTGCTGGCGGTCTTCATCGGCTTCGACCTGATCGCAAAGGTCCCGCCGACGCTGCACACGCCGCTAATGTCCGGCGCGAATGCCATTTCCGGTATAACCATCCTGGGTGCATTACTCGTGGCTGGACGCGACGAAGGCACGGTTGGTGTGGTGCTGGGATTCCTGGCAGTCGTGCTGGCGACGATCAACGTGGTCGGCGGCTTCATGGTCACCGACCGCATGCTCCGGATGTTCAGAAAGGGGCCGGCTAACACTAAGTAATGGACGATTTCGACTTTCCGCTTGTCATCAACGCTGTCTACCTGCTCGCGGCGGTCCTGTTTTTTCTGGGCCTCAAACAGCTAGGCTCCCCCGCGACTGCTCGAAACGGCAACCGCATCGCCGCTCTCGGAATGTTGATCGCGGTGATGGTCACACTGCTCGACCGGGGGATCCTCCGCTTCGAGATCATCGTAGCCGGCGTAATTGTCGGCGCGGCCATTGGGGCGGTGTTTGCCCGGTCCATCCAGATGACCGCGATGCCCCAGTTGGTCGCCATTTTCAACGGCTTTGGTGGAGCGGGCTCGGCAGTCGTCGCGGCAGCGGAGTTCTACCGGCTGGCCGACGCAGGTGCGGACGTACCAATCGACGTTTCGGTGACCATCATGCTTGGAACGCTGGTGGGCCTCGTCACTTTCTCTGGCAGCGTCATCGCATTCGCCAAGCTCCAGGAACTGATAGGCGGCAGGCCCATCACATTCCCGTTGCAAAAGCCTGTCAGTGCGATCATCTTCCTCGCCATCGTGGCGCTGATCGTGTTCCTTGTTGCCGAAGCCGACCTGAACGCCTATTACGCCCTGATCGCCATATGTCTGCTCCTGGGAATCCTGCTGGTCATACCCATCGGCGGCGCGGACATGCCGGTGGTGATCTCGCTGCTCAACTCGTACTCCGGCCTAGCTGCGGCCATGGCCGGGTTCGCCCTCGGCAACGTCATGCTTATCATCGCTGGTTCGCTGGTAGGCGCGGCTGGCCTCATCCTGACACAGATCATGATTAAGGCAATGAACCGTTCGCTGGTCAATGTGCTCTTCGGCGCGTTCGGCGCTCAGACATCGAGTGTCGCCACCGCCGGAACTGCCGACGACAAGGTAGTCCGGGAGGCAACGGCGGAGGACGCAGCCGTTGCGATGGCCTACTCCCAAACAGCGGTCTTCGTTCCCGGCTACGGGCTTGCCGTCGCCAGGGCACAGCACCAACTCAAGGAACTTGGCGAACTCCTCGAATCGCGCGGGGTGGACGTGCGGTACGCCATCCACCCCGTTGCAGGCCGAATGCCGGGGCACATGAATGTCCTGCTCGCCGAGGCCGACGTGCCCTATGACAAGCTCTTCGACCTCGACGAGATCAACGACCGCTTTCCAGACACCGACTTCGTGATCGTCGTTGGCGCGAACGACGTGGTGAATCCCGCCGCCCGTGACGAGGAGGGCAGCCCCATCTATGGCATGCCCATCCTGGAGGCCGACAAGTCGCGCCAGGTGCTCGTGCTCAAGCGCAGCATGAACCCCGGGTTCGCTGGCCTAGACAACGAGTTGTTCTACAAAGAGAACACCATGATGCTCTTCGGCGACGCTCAGGACTCCCTCGTCAAGCTGATCGCGGAGATCAAAGAGCTTTAGACAACTTATCTCACTGCTTCATGCTTCGACAAGCTCAGCACGAACGATTGGCGTGAATACCGTGACAGCAACCCGTTCGCGCTGAGCTTGTCGAAGGGTGAGTACGCCACTCAAGCCTTGTCGAGCAGCCCCCTCACTCCTGTCGCGAGAACGACCACACGCCGCCGATTAGCAGGATCAGGCCCAGTGCGCCAACCAGCACGGCGTCTTCCAGCACACTCATGCGGTGATCGAATAGCGTGACGCCGAGCGCAATGCCGTCAGTCCCTGCAAGGCCCTGTATCTGCGGGCCGAGGAAGATCTGGCGGATAGCGTCGACCCCGTAGCTGAGCGGGTTGACCTTGGCAATCACTTGAAGCCACGGAGGAACGCCGTCGATAGGGAAAAACACGCCTGACAGGAAGATCAGAGGGAAGATCATAAGCTGGATGATGACCTGAAAACCCTGCTGTGACCGCATCCGCGTTGCGATGAGAATACCCAGTCCCGAGAGAGAGAGAGAGAGCACGATAATCATTGGTATCAGCTTTGCAACGAGCAGGGGCGTGAGATCAACACCCAGCACCGGCGCGAGTATGAGCATCACCGTTCCCTGTAGCACCGCGGCTATCGAGCCGCCGACGGCCTTGCCCAAGACTATTCCCGTTCGGCTGAGCGGAGCGACCAAGACCTCTTTGAGGAAACCGAACTCACGGTCCCAAACGACAGACAATCCCGCAAATAACGACGACATCACGACGGTCATGGCGATGATGCCGGGGTACATGAACTGGATGAAGCTCACGTCGCCCCCACCGAGGTTGCCGACGATGCGGTTAAACCCGGCACCGAACACGACTAGGAACATGAGGGGGAACGCGAACGATGAGATCATGCGCGACCGGTCGGCCACGAAGCGCAGCAACTCCCGGTACGCGACGACCCATATTGCTCGGTAGACCTCGCTCAAAGCAGGTCCGCCACGGCGACCGCCTCTTCTGTCTCAGCCGACTCGTAAGCCGCAACCACGACCGCCAGGTCATTCAGCGCTTCCCGGCCGCTCATGACTGGTTCACGGTCCTCGGCGATGCTGTCTCTAAACTCCCGTAACATTCGTCTGACCCCTCGATACGCGGGTTCGACAGGGAAGGCTTGAGCACCCGTCCGCGATTCGACGATGACCTGGTTCCCAAACACCTCGAACTGTATCTGTCCCGTCGTTCCAGTCACTCGGACCTCCTCACGCTTGTGAACAACGGGGGTCGCGCCGGAATAATGGATCAGACCAGTTAGGCCACCGGCGAAGCGGGCAGTTACAGTGATCCCGTCTTCACCTTCGATATCTGGAACCAGCTTGGGCAAATGGTAGGCAGCGAATACCTGATCGGGGTGTCCTCCCAAGTTGCGCAGCACGTCGACGTCGTGAATACCGCCGTCAATAAACCTACCGCCTCCTGTACGTTCCTTATTAAGACGCCAGCCGGAGGCACTTGTGTCGTTGCCTTCGGAGCGAATATCGACGAAGCGCAGATCACCGATTGTGCCCTGGTCAATCAGTTCCTTCGCCTTCGCGACAGCTGGGTCAAAGCGGAAGTTTTCGGCGATCATCAGCTTGACGCCCGCTTCTTCCACTATGTCGATTAGCGCTTGAGCCTCCGAGACCGTCCGCGCGATCGGCTTTTCCATCAGGACGTGCTTTCCGTACTGTGCCGCCAGTTTCGCGTCTTCAAGATGACGGTCGTGAGGAGTGAAAAAGTACATGGCGTGCACAGCAGGGTCGCTCGCGGCTTCTTCGTAAGAGCCGAACGAAGCGACACCGCCGTATTGCCGGCAATATGCCTTGGCCTTCTCGACATCACGACTTGCAAAGGAGAATTCCAAAATATCGGTCATGTCCCGAATGTCGTTTAGTACCGATTTGGCGTAGCCACCGCAGCCCGCGATGCATAATGAGAGTTTCATGTGAGCTTCCTTTCGTCGAACTACCCGATATTGGCTAGCGAGTCGTTTTACAAGATATCAGACCTAAAGCGAGCCCGTACTGCTCATAGATACGCTCAAGCGAACAGGCACGATATGATAGACGCTCAGGTACTGGCACCACCAACCTTCCGATTCGGAGAGTACAGCATCTTCTCCACGGTTCGTCGCGTCCTTAAACGGTGGCCTTTCGCCTTAATCTCCATCGTGTTGGTGTTCGCCGCCGCCAGTGACACATTCAATCTTGACCCGGTGCAGCGAGTCGCGCTGCCGTATCGTTACAGCTTGACGGCTTGGGAAATTCAGACCCTGCCGGAAAAGTGGCTCCACAAACTCACGACCTTTCTTCCGTGGAACGGTCAGTCTGATGAAGAGAAGCAGGACGACGTACTGCGTTACTTCGCGTTGCGCGAAGAGCTTGGCGAAGCTATTGACAGCTTGAACCACGCGATGACCGACCCAGGTAGCAACAGTGTGCTGTCACTCCAGGCAGAGGTAGACCGCGTCCTGGAGGAGCGGGAGTCCTTGCGGGTCAGCGTTGAGGAGACTATCGAGAGCGCCATCAGCACCGCGTTCCAGGAGACTGGCCTTGGCTGGTGGGGAGATATCGTTTTCCCGCCGGTGGACATCCGATTGGCGGGCCCGCCGACAATCTTGCTCACCTCGCCGCGCGACCGAATCGAGCGCCAGCACGAGGTGCTCCTCGAAACGGACATTAGTCTCCTCGACCGCGAGCGTTTAGAGGATCTGCTGATGGCCGAAGACAACGTCTCTGCGGCCAGCTTTCAGATCGGCGGGCTCGCGACCTATCCCGCGTCCGTCATCGACGTCGCCTCTCTCGATGACACGTTCCGCACCGCGGCCCATGAGTGGACACACCACTACATGGTCTTCCATCCCTTCGGCCAGAAGATGTTTACATCAGCGGAGATGGTGACGCTGAACGAGACCGTGGCCGACATCGTTGGCCGGGAGCTTGGTGATCGAGCAAGAGAGATTGTCTTGGGCCAGATCGACGAGCCTGCGGCGCCGGGCGTCAGTTCGTCACTGCTACCTCCAGCCGATGACGCTGGAGACGAAGGGGATAAAGAGTTCGACTTCAGCGCAGAGATGCGCGAGACCCGCCTGAGTGTCGACGAACTGCTGGCCCGGGGCAAAATCGATGAAGCGGAAAGGTACATGGAGGAGCGGCGGCTAATCTTCGTCGACAACGGCATTTACATCCGCAAGCTGAACCAGGCCTACTTCGCCTTCAACGGCAGTTACGCCGAGAGCCCCACGTCATCGAGTCCCATCGGCGGCCAGCTAAACCGCTTCCGCAAGCTTATGCCAGACCTTGCGGCGTTCATCGTCGAGATGTCGGACATATCGAGCTACAGGCAGTTCCTGAATAGGCTAGCGGAGCTTGAAGAGAAAGCGTGAGACACAAAACGGAAAACGTCAGACGCGATCGTGGTGGCACGAGTTGATGTTGTGAGGTCATTCTCGATTGCCCACTGGAATGACTCCCCTCGTAAATGAGTTTGTCTTGCGTACTCACTCTTCAACTGGCTCAGGGCGAACGGGTAGGAATTCATTTGAGCCAATAGAACGCGATTGCCCCGTTGCGTTTGACGTTTTACGCTTTGTGCCCCCCAATGTGTTACCATAAAATCGACTTCGTATATAGGACTCATTCGTAGCTAGATGTATAGACAAGACGACCCAGAAGTAAATCTCGAACAGATTCTTGAACGGATCAGCAACTTCTTCAAGCGATTTGGCCTTGGGGGCGGTGGCAGTGGCATCGTCTATGGCCTCCTTGGGGTGATTGTCGTTGGGGTAATCGTCTGGCTTGGCACCGGCTTCTACACAGTAGCGCCAGCCGAGGTCGCCGCACTTCGAAGGTTTGGCATCTTCGAAGATACTGCCCCGTCGGGCCTCCACTGGTGGTGGCCGAACCCTATTGGTAACCGCTCCGTCGTTGACGTGCAGCAGCGCCGACGTCTTGAGATCGGCATCCGCGGAGCCATACCGTTCCTGGAAGAGTCTCAGATGATTACCGGCGACGAGAACATCGTCGACGTACAGCTGCTCGTCCAGTACGAGATCAAAGACATAGAGAAGTTCTTGTTCAGGTCGGTCGATCCTGCCGGACAGACGATCAAAGACGCGTCAGAATCAGCGTTGAGACAGGTGGTGGGTGCACGTGGCATCGACGACGTGTTGACTATTGAGAAGGAAGCTGTGCAAGTCGACACAAAAGAACTACTCCAGCAGCTAATGGACACCTACGAAACGGGTATCCGCATTGCTGAGGTTAAACTGCTGAACGTCAACCCGCCTGCCGAGGTGCAAGACGCCTTCGACGATGTCGTACGTGCCCGCGAGGACAAGGAACGCATCATCAATCTCGCCGACGCGTACGAGGAAGACATCTTGCCGAGGGCAAGGGGTGACGCTCAACGGATTCTCCAGGAGGCGGAAGGGTTCCGTGCACAGCGGGTCAACGACGCCACCGGTCAAGCCGGACGGTTCACTTCCATCCTGGAAGAGTACCGAAAGTCACCGGAAGTCACCAGGCAGCGGCTCTACCTTGAAGCAATGGAAGATGTCCTACCCGGTATTACGAAATACATAGTGGATAGCGCCAATGGCGGAGGGCTTCTCCAACTGCTCAATCTGAATAACGGTCAAACGCCGCTCGGTCCCGCTGCGCCCTCAGTGCAGTCAGGTCCTGCGGCCCCGAACCAGTAACGAGAACAACAGACTCTGATGAGAATTTTTGCACCACTCCTGATAATAGCCCTGGTCTTTGCGGCCATCGTTCTGCCGCAGGTTTTCGTTGTCGTTGATGAGACCGAGTTGGCCATCATCACACGGTTCGGCGACCCACAGCGCTCGATCAGAAGCCCAGGGCTGTACGTCAAGACACCGTTCATCGACAGCGCCACGAAGTTCGAGAAGCGGCTGCTTCTCTTCGATGCACCGGCGGAGTCCCTGCTGACCTCTGACAAGAAGCGGCTCATCATCGATGTCTATGCGAGGGGTCGAATCACCGACCCGCTGCTGTTCTTCCAGCGCGTGCGAAGCGTCCTTGAGGCGCGGTCGAGAGTCATCGATATCGTGGCATCGGAGTTGAGGCGCGAGATCGCCGAGGACCTGCAGAGCGATATCATCTCAGGCAAGCGGGAAGAAATTGAGAATCAGGTGCGCGACGGAGTGCGCCCGATCGTCGCCGAGCTTGGCATCGACATCATTGACGTACGCATCAAACGCGCGGACTTCCCACAGGCCATTGCCAGCAGCGTCTACGAGCGCATGAAGGCGGAACGCCAGCGCATCGCCGACCGCGAACGCGCTGAGGGTGCCGAAGCCGACCTACAGAAGCGCGCTGAAGTCGACCGAGAGTCCATCGAGATTCGGTCGGAGGCGCAGAAGAATTCTGACATCATTCGTGGTGAAGCTGAAGCGTCGGCCATCAGCATCTTCGCCGAGTCACTTGAACAGGATCCCGAGTTCTACCGCTTCCAGCGTACGCTTGAGGCCTACCGGATATTCATGACCGACAACACGACCATCGTGCTCCCCGCCGACTCGGATCTGTTCGAGTTCCTAAAATCCCCATCGGCCTCCAACTAACCGCCTCTGATTGAAAGTCGGGTCATGGCCTGGGACGGGTTACCACACTGTTCGGCCAATTTGAGTTCCTTTGCCTTTTCATTTACAACACGCCCTGGGACTTTACCGGTAACTCGTTGTGTCGTATCGTTGCTGGGCACTGATAAGGGAGGCGGATCATGCACCGGAACACAGACGACCCGATTGCGACACACCCGACCATAGCTGCGACCGAGGTTGTGGCACCGCCGAACTGGGCTGTCATGCAACGCCAGCTCATCTCACTCATTGAAGATGCAGCCGAATTGGCCGCCCGGAAATACTCCCGGCCCGACGGCTCGTCCTACCACGAGAACGACATTGACGACGTATATGAGAGCCGGTCGTACCGAGGTTCGTTCTATGCGATAGGCGGCAGCGATAGGATGCTGGAGATTGCCTACAAGTATTGGAACTCGTCGACCCGCCACTATGACGACGGCATCTCGCGGCACCCCGACGAGCCGCTGAGTTCCGAGTATCGTCTTCAGCTACATCGCGAGTACTACCACTCGAACACGCCAAACGACTGGTTCCACATGGGAGAGGGTAATCAGTCGTTCTACGACTTCGGCGTTGCCGACCCTACCAACCCGGAAAATCGACGACGAGCCATCCGATTCGCCGCCATGTACACCGGAGACGACCCTCATGCCCCAAACTACGATCCCGTCCACAAAATCATCCGCTCCCCCTTCCATGGCAGTGGCGGGCCGCTGTTCCACGCTGATTTCGAGCGCGTGAAGCAACTCGTTGATCCCTGGTACCGGCGTCGGGGCGTGGAAATTATCGGACACGCCCAGCGGACCAATCTCTATCCCGTTGTGACCGATCTCGAAGAGAACTGGTATGAGAATCCCATCCGTCGCGAAGAGATCATGAAGATCTTCGACGACGTGATTCTGAACGGCGACATACCCGAAAGTCTTTCGGCAACCGCACTGGTGACAAACGCTTTTCTCTATACCGGCGACGACAAATATCGGCAGTGGGTACTCGACTACACAGAGGCATGGATCGACCGTACTAGAGAAAACGGTGGCATCATCCCCGACAACGTCGGCCCCACCGGCAAGATTGGCGAGCAGCGCGGCGGACAATGGTGGGGCGGGCTGTATGGCTGGAACAGCCGCTGGTCCGGTGACCATGCACTCATGTCTGCCGCCATCGCTGCCGAGCTTGCATTGATGCTAACCGGAGATCGTGGTTACCTTGATCTGATACGCATGCCGCTCGAAAAGCTGGTCGACATGGCAAAGACTCGCGAGGACGGCCATCTCCTGGTTCCGATGCGAATCACACCGAACGGATGGGAGGAGTACCAGACGCTGCAAGTGCGTGAACTGGCTCACCTGTACCACGCTTCTTGGGACGATCGGGACTACGACCTGTTCACCCGTCTTCGTGAGGGGGACAAGGAAATCGACTGGAATGATGTGCAGCCGGAACCCGACCGCCGATCAGGTAACTCGGAGAGGGCTCGATTCAACTACTACGACGGGCGGAACCCGGACTGGCCGATGAAGATACTCTCCGCCGACTACGAAATGGTCAGCAGACAATACGAATTCATGACATCAGACGGTCGCACATCGGAGCAGATCGTCGCGGAGAACCGCTGGCCGCCCAATCCAGTAATAGTAAAGGGCCTGACCCAGGTGACGATGGGCTGCCCGCAGACGATCTACAACGGCGGACTGTTGACCGCCACCGTGCGCTATTTCGACGCAGACCAAATGCGTCCAGGGCTCCCCAAAGACATTTCAGCGCTCGTCGATTCGATCGGACCAAACAAGGTTGGTATCCATCTGGTTAATCTGAGTCACAGCGATACTCGGAGGCTGGTCGTACAGGCTGGCGCGTTCAGCGAGCACCGGTTCACAAATGTCACGGTTCGGAGAGGGGATACCGGTTCGTCGTCGATACCGGTTGAGGCCGGCCACTTTGCCGTGACCCTGCCTCCGTCGACGAGTATTCGCATCGATGCTGGACTCAGCCGGTTCGTTAGCCAACCGTCGTACAAGTTTCCGTGGCACGGGGATACTCTGCCGAACGTGTGAGCCGACTACACTAGGGGCATGACTTCAGCGGCGAACTGCTCCATCTGCTCCGTCCGTTCGTTGAGCGTCGCCCCCCCGACGGATGAGCTGATATGACGGACTCCCAGGTCTTGGAAAGCCCGTATCTGCTCGGCAGCCTTTTCGGGAGATGTCTGCCAATCAGTCAGACCTGACGAGTTGTACGCGATATCGATCTCGTCGGGATCGCGGTCTACCTTTTCGGCATAACGGCGAAGGCGTGTGAGTGCCGCGCTTAGCTGTTCGACCGTAGCCAGCGGGTGTCGCGGATTAGACGCGATGGGGAACCACCCGTCGCCGAGACGGGCTGCACGGCGCATGGCCGGGGCGCTCTCGCCGCCAACCCAAATGGGCGGATACGGCTTTTGCACGGGCTTTGGGTTGAAGTGCATATCGGAGAATTTGACGTGTTTGCCCTCATACACCGCTTCCTCGTTCGTCCATAGCTCGCGAAAGGCCTCGATGTACTCGTCGCCGACAACCCCTCGCTCCTCGAACGGTGGGGAGTTGAGCACCTCGAACTCTTCCCGCATCCACCCGACGCCGCACCCGACCGTGAGCCTGCCCTGCGACAGTACATCGATGGTCGAGAGCATCTTGGCCGTATGGATTGGATTGCGGTACGGCAGCACCATAACCGAGGTAACCAGCCGAATGCGTGATGTATGGGCCGCCAGGAAACCGAGGACAGTGAGCTGGTCCATGAAGTACCCGTCGCCCGTGTACTCGCCTGTCTCGCTGTAGGGATAGCGCGAGCTTACCTGCTTGGGAAGGACGATGTGGTCGGCGACGGAGAGGAACCCGAAGCCCAGTTCATCGGCCCGGCGCGCGAGAGCCTCCATCGGTTCCGGCGAAGCCATCGGCCCCCACGTTGGTATCGAGATTCCAAACTTCATGCTAAACAACCTCTCAACAAAGTCTCTGGGAGCAGGCCCTCACCCCGGCCCTCTCCCGGAAGAGACGTTTGCATAACCTGGGTCGGTGGCTGAATGAGGGTAAAGTTCCGACTTTGGGTATTAAGTTTGGCGATTGGGGTGTCGAACGCTGCTCTATCATCGGTGATCGAACCCCTTTTCGGTGGTTCAGGCCACCTTTGGGCATACCTTTCCCTTGTCTATCCAGTCAATATCAAGCGATCGGCACGACGTAGGTTGTAAGCCATTAACTTGAACCACATCTCTGTCTCGTTCCGCTTGTGGCCCATGTAACGCACCCGTCTGTACCCATACGTCCGCTTCAGCGTGCCAAAGACCTTCTCCACCGGCGCTCGTACCCGAGAGATCAGATTGTTGCGACGTTGTTGCCAGTGTGGGAGCCCGGGCTGATTCTTGTGGGAGCGGTGCATTATTCGATCGTTGATCCCAATGGACTTAAGCCATCTGCGCCGGGCTTTGGATTCGTAGGCACGGTCTGCGTATACCGCCGCCTCGTCTCTCGAGATCAGACCATCGGCCACCTCGCTATCGTTGACCTTAGCCGGCGTCAGTACCGCCGTGCGCACCAGCCCGGAGCCTGCGTCTACGCCAACGTGTACCTTGTACCCAAAGTATGATTTGTGTCCCTTGCGAGTCCAGTCTGCATCGGGGTCTGTTGTGCTCTTGGCTCCGGCTCCTGCAGACATCGATGGACGGCGGACCTGGGCTTCCACCAACGTCGCGTCCATCAAAGTCCCTTTCTTGACTATCAGACCACGGTTGTCCAGTTGTCGCCCCAACTCCTCGAACAGTTTCTCTCCGAGTCCTCGGTCCGTTAGCTGCTTACGGAAGCGGCTGATCGTCGAGTGGTCTGGTGAGTCGTCCTGCAGGGCCAGCCCCACGAAGCGACGGAACGACAACCGGTCCAGCAGCGCTGCCTCCATCTCGGGGTCTGACGCGTTGTACCACTGCTGTAATATAAGTACCTTGACCATCATCAGCGGTGGATAGCTGGGCTTGCCCTCCCGAGCCGAGTAGATATTCTCGACCAGGTTGCCGATCTCGTTCCAGTCCACCACCTCGTCCATCCGCTCCAGTCTCTCATTGCGCCCAACCTGTTCTGGCAAAAAAGCCTCAATCATCGACTGATTACCCATCTTGCGGTGCATGAACTGACTCCTCTGTGTGGTATCTTCTACTCCGAGGATTATCCTCCTTTACCTCGGTTATGCAAACGTCTCCGGAAGGAGAGGGGGCGGATCCTCTCCCTATTGACTGAGAGAGTTTAAATTGGGGTAAACGGCCGCACCCACCTTCCAGATGCCACTCAACAAAATCTTTTTGAATATATCAGTCCGCAAACCTCACCACCAGTTCCACGTCGGTTACGACGATGTCTGATTCAATCAAAGGGTTGCGCGTGACTAGGGCCACTTTTACCTGATGAGTTCCCGGTGTGACCACGTCGACGCTGAGAAACTTGGACAGCCACACGACATCGGACACGTCGGATACCGGCGAGGCAAACTGGTTAGCATAGGGGTCGTTCACGTTCTCGTATTTCCAATCAAGGTCTGTTACTTCATCTCCGTCCCACTCGATGCGAACCTCGTCGCCCTTGAGCCAGTCCTGAAGACGCACTCGCAACTCGAGGCTCGAAGGCACGTCGGTGTTGAGGTCGTCGGCCACCTCAATGATCATCATTGGGCCGTCGCCGGTAATCGTCTCTCGTAGAGGCACGGGCACGGTGCCGCGAAGCCGGTCTTTTCGGTAGGCGCCGCGCCAGTCACCCTCGTAAACAATATGCCTGTTCGTGGCAGCGTATACCTTGTCTGTTTGTCGCAGTGTCTCCGGGGAGCCGATGGTCGAGAGCAGGTCGCGGCGGGTCGCGCCGTTGGCATGCCAGTTGAACACGTAGATGCCATCGGCCCCTTGCGCGTAGTGTCGCGCGGAGATAGCGCGGGTCATCATCTGGTCCTTGACGTAGCCGCCTTCGGGGTAGGGTGAGACACCGGGGATACCGGAATCGAAGCCTGGGTAGACGACCACGTCTGTACCCTCGCAGAGCTCCTTGAACTTCGCGACCTCGGCCTCCGTCTCGCTGGCGGCCCCTCCCGCGGGGATCAGGATATCGACCAGACCTTCATCCACCCAGGTCGGGATGTCGTAGCCGATGTTGGCGCACATTTCGAGGTAGCCGTTGACCCTGGCGGCCACGTAGAAAGGCTTGCCTCGGCGTTCGGATATCTCGTCTGCCAGGCGTCGGACGGCCCGCTGCAAGTCGGTCAGCGTATAACGGAAGCGGTATGCGTAGTCCTCATCGAAATGAAAGGCGTGGCGCTGCCAGTCCAACTCGACACCGTCCCAATCATAGAGATTGCAAGTCTCCACGATGCTATCGAAACGGCGCTGGCGTACCTCCGCGATCGAGAAGTCGTATGACAAGGCGAACCACTCGGTCGTGCGATCACCGATCAAGTATTCAGGATGGTCTCGTCGGAACTGTGTCAGGCCCCGGTGCTTCGAACGCGCCATGTCCTCCGGCTGCAGGCCGCTAAAGTGGTTGTCGTTCATCCGAACCGAGGCGTAGACATGCATACCAAGCTCGTGGCCTCGGGTAATCATCGCCTCGTGGGGGTCCTCGCCGCGCTCGTACATCGCCAGGAGGTTTTCGGCCCCGGTAAAGTGCCGCGCACCCCCATATGTCTTCGGCTCGCGCTCGGCAACGTCGTCTTTCCGCCAGCGCTCGACCTCGCCGCCGACGCTCCAAAAGTGCGCACCGACCTGCGTGTCCTGCATAACGGCATACGCCTTATCGAGAAACTGCTCCATCGTTTGCGGGTATTCGGAGTAGCTGTGCGGCGCACCGTCCCAGTTGTAGATAATCCCGTAGTCAGGTGGTCGTGGCATGTTTTTGTCCTCTCCGTAATCGTTTGGTCGCGGGTATTGTAGCGTTTTCGGGCCGAACACGGCATCTGCGGCTGGGCGTGAGGGTGGCTCGTAGGCCGAACGAGGCCACGGCAATCGCGTTTTCATAGTCCGTTCGTGCTGAGCAGCCTTCCGTCCGGTAGCCGGACGGAATCGAGGGAAGTAACTATTCCGACATTCCATAAGTCTTCCGTTTTACCTCCTCTCCCTTCGAGGGAGAGGATTGAGGTGAGGGTGAAAATGTTGCCCTGGAACTCAAGGTCTTCTAGAGCAGATACTTGATAGCCCGTCGAAGCACGAGTGGGGCGACCCGTTCGATGCAGAAAACAGCTTTGTCGTGGCACACTCATCCTTCGACAGGCTCAGGACAGGCTTCGACAAGCTCAGTGCCTGCCCTGAGTTTATCGAAGGGGCGAACGGGATTCTGGATGAAAACGCGATTGCCCTGTGAAACAGCCTCCCATTACTTGATACCATCAATCCCGACAGGGATAATTTGTAATAATTAGTATGAATAGTTCGGCAGTGCCGTTAAGGGTGAATCAAAAATGCTAACCAAACGCATCATCCCGTGCTTAGACATCGACCGTGGGCGCGTCGTGAAGGGTGTGTCGTTCGTCAACATCCGTGACGCGGGCGACCCCGCCGAGCTTGCGGCCCTGTACGACCGCGAGGGCGCCGACGAGCTTGTGTTTCTCGACATTACGGCGAGCTCCGACGAACGGGACATCATGATCGACGTGGTCAAGCAGGTCTCCGAGCAAGTGTTCATTCCCCTCACCGTCGGCGGTGGTATGCGCTCGGTCGAGGATGTTCGCAGGATGCTCGAAGCGGGGGCCGACAAAGTCTCTCTTAACACGGCAGCCGTACACAACCCGCAACTGGTCAAGGAGGCGTCGGACTTCTTCGGGAGTCAGTGCATTGTCGTCGCCATGGACTACAAGGCTATCGACGGCGAGGTACCCGACCGCGAGCCCATCAACGGTGACGCGACCGTCCGGCTGGACAGCGGTTCGCGCTGGGAGGTCTACACGCACGGCGGGCGCAACCCGACCGGCATCGACGCTCTGAAGTGGGCGAAGCGAGTCGAGGAGTTGGGCGCGGGAGAACTTCTCATCACCAGCATGGACGCCGACGGCCAAAAGACTGGCTACGATCTCGATTATACGCGAGCCTGCTCGGAGAGCGTGTCTATCCCCGTCATCGCCAGCGGCGGCGTTGGCACCCTTGAGCACCTATACGACGGCATCGTCGAGGGCAAGGCCGACGCGGTCCTCGCCGCCAGCATCTTCCACTTCGGCGCCTACTCCGTAGCGGAGGCCAAGGATTTTTTGCATAGCAAGGGCGTGCCGATGCGGCCGATTAGCCGGAACTGAGGGGTTTTCTACCCGCTCGCCCTTTGGGAGAGGGCCGGGGTGAGGGTCTGCCAAGTACGCCGCACACCCGGGTCGGCACGGGGGCACGACCCCTACGAGTTTTTCGTGACCGTCTCTGAGGTAAGGCTGTGGGTGTTCTTTATCCAGTAGAGTGGCTCGACTAGCCTAACCAACCCCTGAACTTCGACCGGGGCCAAGGGTCGTCGATCCATGAGGTGTCGGCGAGAGGTAAGTCCATAGCGTCTCGGACCGTCAGCCAGCCGTCACGGATGGAGGCATCTGAGACTGAGTTCCTTGTCACGGCCCTGCGGAACAGTCGGTTTCACTAAGGTGGGCCAGGAACCTTGGCTCGTCACCTGATGGTGCCTTCCGAACTGGCGTACAATTCGTGTTGACCTGCCCCCATTGGTTGTACCACTCGTTATGTTAGTCCGGCAAGTATCGGCATATGTACAGATGGCACGAGCGCCTCTGGTGCCGGTGGCATGTATCCCAGCGAGCTGTGCGGTCTGATTCGA